>ERZ1022729.13-NODE-13-length-19697-cov-14.295540_pt1 | contig 19697 bp, 15 predicted proteins | sample MGYA00520880_ERZ1022729 | MGnify/ENA primary metagenome ERZ1022729 (study PRJEB33162, sample SAMN09537598) | freshwater metagenome | isolation source: freshwater | place: Canada:Alberta | collected 2017-07 | study: EMG produced TPA metagenomics assembly of the...
GGCGCTGCCATCCGCGAGGTCGAGCACCGGCAGCCCCTGCGGCTCTGGCTCCACCCATCCCTCCCGCGCCCCGATGGCCGACAGGAAGCGGAAGGCGACGCGGTTGGTGCCGAGCAGCGCATGGGTGCCGTTGTCGGTGCCGTCGGGCAGCGCGCGGGCCCGCCCGCCGGGCGCGGGCGTGGCCTCATAGAGGATCACGCGATGCCCGGCGCGGGCGAGCATCAGCGCGCCCGCCAGCCCCGCCACGCCGGCGCCGACGACATGGAAGGTCATGCGGGCATCAGGGCAAGGACCGCCATGCGGAGCCTTTCCCCCTTCGTCAGCCGCGCGCGGATGCGGGGCGCGGCGAAGCCGGTGGCGAGCATGCGGTCCAGCAGGCGGCGATAGCCCCACATCATCACCCGCGCCGGCTTCAGCGCGCGCGTGTCATGCATGGCCAGTTCGGCCTCCGCGCGGCGGAAGCCGTCCAGGGCCTGCCGGGCCAATTCGTCGCAGCAGGCGGCGAAGCCCGGATGGGCGACGATCTCCCGCGCGTCATCGGTGCGGACGCCGTGGCGGTCCAGCAGGCTGCGCGGGACATAGACGCGATCCAGCGCCGCATCCTCCTCCGCATCGCGGACGATGTTCACCAGCTGGAAGGTGCGGCCGAGCGCGAGGCCGAAGCCCTCGGCCTGCGGCGCGCCGAAGATCCGCACGGCCATGGCGCCGACGCTACCGGCGACGCGACGACAATAGAGATCGAGCGCCGCCTCATCCGCCACGCGCACGCGCGGCTCGGCGTCGGTTTCCATCCCCGCGACCATCTCCGCGCATTCCGTGGCCGGCAGGCCATAGGCGCGGCAGGCCCAGGCGAGTTCCGCCGACAGCGCACAATCCGGCGCATCCAGCTTGCGCCGCCATTCGGCCAGGAAGCGGCGCTTCTCCGGCAGCGGCATGGTCGCGTCGGCGATGTCGTCCACGGCGCGGCAGAAGCCATAGACCGCGAACAGGGCGCGGCGGCGTTCGCCCTTCAGCACCGCCATGCCGCGCGCGAAGGAGGATCGCGCCCGCGCCACACGGGCCCGCACCACGGCGGCATCGGAGGGCACCGGCCGCGCCAGCCCGGCGAAAGCCGAAGCGACATCCAGCTTCGTCAGCGCGACACGCCCCTGCACCGGATCGGCGGCGCGCAACCGCGCCAGAAGCCGCCAGGCGAGATCGAGCGTGACCGCCGCCTGCCGGCGCAGGCCAGACCGCAGGAGCCGGGGCAGCGGCGCCGCGACCTCCAGCACCGCTTCCACCCGGTCGAGCGCGGCATCCAGCACGGCGCGGCGATGCGGATTGCCGGGGGCGAAGAAGGCATCCTCCCCACCAGCCAGCTCCATCCAGGGCAGGGGCAGGTAGACGCGGTCCATCGCATCGCGGTCGGGCACCAGATCCTGCAGGTGGTTCAGGATCTGCAAGCCAGTGCAGAGCGCGTCGGAGGCCGGATAGGCCGCCGCATCCTCCCCATGCACCCGCAGCAGCATGCGCCCAACAGGGTCGGCGGAGCGGGTGCAGTAATCTTCGAGCTCGGCCCAATCCGCGTAGCGGCGCTGGGTCGCATCCTGGCGGAAAGCGCCGAGCATGGCGCGCGCTTCCGCCGTGCCGACATCCCGCAACGGGCCGTCCGGCGCATCCAGCAAGGCTTCCAGCGCATCCAGGCGCCGCAGCTTCTCTGGTGCGTCCAGGTCAGCCGAATCAGCAATGTCGTCGGCGGTGCGGACGAAGCGGTAGAAGGCCAGCACCTTGGGGCGCGCCGCCCGCGGCAGCAGCAGCGAGGCGACGGGGAAGTTCTCGGAGGTATGGTCGCGCGTGGGTGGCCCGACCGCGATCCCCTGGGCGCCCTCCATCGGTCGCCTCAGGCGGCCCCGCCCTGGTAGGCGCGGCCCTTCCAGCCCTCGCGCTTGCCCATCAGGCCACGCACCAGCGCCGCCCACTGGATCGCCAGCGCGACCAGCACGGCCAGCGGATGCAGCGGGATGGTCCACCACGGTTCCCGCACCCGAAGGGTGACGGCGGTGCGCAGCGCGAAGCCGAGCCCGATCGCCAGGAAGGCCCAGGCTTCCGGCAGCAGCGCGATCGGCCAGAGGAAGGCACCCGCCAGCATCACCGTCCAGATCGGCAGCCCGACCGGCGTGGCCATGCCTTCGCGCGCATTCTTGATGAAGCCGCGCCAGCTTTCGGCGAAGCCGGTGTACATGCGGCAGCTGGCCAGCGGCGCGCCTTCCACGACCTCGGTCCCGAAGCCGCCGGCGCGCATCTTCCGCGCCAATTGCAGCGCATCGTGCAGCACGCCGCGGATGGCGGCATGGCCGCCTGTCGCCTCGTAAGCCGCGCGTTCCACCATCATCAGCTGGCCGCAGGCCGCCGCCATCTCCGGCCGTTCGGTGAAGGCGCGGCCGCCGCCGGGCAGGTAGCAGAGCAGAAGAAAGTTGATCATCGGCACCGTCACGGCTTCGCCCAGCGAGCCGATCAGCTGGCGCGGCACGCCGGTGACCATCGCGCTGCCGGTGCGCTGCGCGTGGCCCGCCATGGACGCCGCCGCGTGCTGGTCGAGCCGGACATCGGCATCGATGAACAGGAAATGCGTGCCCTTGGCGGCGGCGGCGAGGTTGGCGCAGGCATGGACCTTGCCCGTCCAGCCCGGCGGCAGCGGCGGGCAGCTCTCCAGCCGCACGCGCGGATCGGCGGCGGCGATGCCGCGCACGATCTCCGCCGTGCGGTCGGTGGAGCCGTCATCCATCACCACCACTTCCACCGCCACGCCGCGCGCGGCGAGTGCCGCTTCGATGCAGCCGGCGATGTGCGCTTCCTCGTTGCGCGCGGGGATCAGGACCGAGACCAGGGTTCCCGGCTGCGGCGTGCCCTGGGCGGGGCGGACGAAGACCAGGTTGGCGACCGCCATGGTGGCCGGGAAGCTCGCCAGGAACAGCGCGATCCAGGCCCAGGTGAAATCGAAATCCATCGCTCAGCCGGCCTCCTGCCGGGAATCATGCCGGGCGTCGAAGCGCTCGCCACGCAGCGCGGCGCGCAGGCGGCGCCACATTTCGTAGATCCCGCCCATGCCCTCGCGGCCCCGATGCAGGGTGACGAAGCGGGACGGGTCGCGCGCGATGGCATCTTCCGCCAGCCGGTCCATGGTGGCGGCCAGCGCGGCCGACAGCGCTTGCGCCCGCGCATCGCGATCCAGCGCCGCCAGCGCCGCGCCCTCGATGGGCTCGCCGAAGGCGCAGAGCATCTCGGCCTTGCGCTCGCTCCAGAAGGGGTAGTCGAGCGCGAGGGGGACGAAGATCGCATCCGGCGCCAATTCGGGCAGGCGGGTCATGCCGGGGGCGATGGGCACCGGGCGTTCGCGCACATCCGCGAAGCGGCCGGGCGCGTTCATCCAGAGCATCCGGTCGGGCGCGGACAGCACCTGTTCGGCGGTGCGGAGGAACGCCACCGCGCCGCGCGGCGTGCCGCCCTCCACGCCGAAGACGCCAAGCCGGCGCATGAAGGCGTATTTGTCGAGCGCGCCCTTGTCCATCGGCGTGAACATCCGCCGCCCCGGAAACAGCGCGACCGAGAGCAGCATGAAGGCGACGCCGTCCCACCAGCCGGGATGGTTCGCGAAGACCACCAGCGGCCGCGCGCCATACTCGCGCGGCATGCCCCAGGCGGCGACGCGCCCGGCCCGCATATGCTTGCCGAAGAAGCGCGAGAACATGAAGTGGAAGAACGCCATGCGCCGCGGGTCATAGCGGCCCACCGGGTCTTCCGGCGGTGCCTTCGGCCCGGTCGGCGCGGTGGCGTTCACGGCAAGGCTACTCCGCCGCGGCGGCGAGTTCCGCGTCGCGCCGCCCGGCTTCGCGCGCGAATTCGCCCATGCCACGCCCGCCGCGATCCTGGTCGAGGCTGTCGGCCGCGATCCAGCCGGACATCATCACCATCGGCATGCCCGGCCCCGGATGCGCCGCGCCGCCGCAGAGATAGAGGTTCTTCACCACCTTCGACCGGTTGCCGGGCTTGAAGGCGCCCATGAAGGTGCCGTGGCTGGCCAGCCCATAGATCGCGCCGTCGAGCACCTTGTAGCGGTTGTGGATATCCACCGGCGTCAGCTGGCTTTCGACCACGATCCGCTCCTCGATATCCTCCATCCCCGCCGTGCGCTTCAGCTTGTCCAGGATCTTCTGGCGATAGGCCGGGAACATCTTCGACCAGTCGTGATGCGGGCGCAGATGCGGGGTGTGGACCAGGATGTACAGCGCCTCCCCGCCCGGCGGGGCGGTGGTGTCGTCGCTGCAGGACGTCGCGGCGAGATAGGCGGTGGGGTCGGGCGCGGGCTCGCCGCGCTTGTAGATCGCGTCGAACTCCTCCTCCGCATCGCGGGAGAAGACGAAGCAGTGATGCGCCAGGTGCTCGTAGCGCTTCTTCAGGCCGAGATAGAGCACCACGCCGCTGCAGGCGGGCTCGAAGCCCTTGCGGTCGTATTTCCGCGCCGGCTCCCCGCCCACCAATTCGCGATAGGTGCGGATGGCATCCATGTTGGAGATCACGGCATCGCAGGCGATCTTCTCGCCGGACGCCGTGACCACGCCCTTCACCGCGCCGTCCTGGATGTCGAAGCCCGTCACCTCGACGCCCGGGCGCAGATCGGCGCCGAGATCGCCGGCGAGCTTCGCCAGCGCCTCCGCCACCGCCCGCGTGCCGCCGACCGGGTACCACACGCCCTCCGTCGCCTGCATGTCGGCGATCGAGGTCAGCACCGCCGGCGCGAGATAGGGGGAGGAGCCGACATACTGGCAGTAATGGTCCAGCATCTGCGCCAGCCGCGCATCCGGCACATGGCCGCGGATCACCTTGGCGACGGTGCGGCCCATCTTCAGGCTCAGCACGTCGCGCAGCGTGTCGGGGTTCAGATTGGCCTTGAAGTTCAGCGTATCCGCCATGCCTTCGACCGACTTCCAGAAGAAGAAGCCTTCCGAGACGCGGTGGAGGTTCTCGGCTTCCGCCTGCAGGCGCCGGTAGCCTTCGCCCATGCCCTGGCCGGGGGCGAAGCGGTTCATCTCCGCCGCCATCCGGTCCACATTCTCGAGCAGGTCGATCTGCGTCCCGTCCTCGAAGAAACAGCGCCATTGCGGGTCGAGGCGGATCAGCGGCAGGTCCACCGCCTGATCCCGCCCGGCCTCGGCGAAGATGCGGCGCAACACGCGGGGCACGGTCAGGATCGTGGGGCCCATGTCGAAGCGGAAGCGGCCGGAGCCATCCGGCGCATCCAGGTGCAGCACCGCCGCCTTGCCGCCGAGCCAGGGGTTCTTGTCGAGCAGCGTCACCTTGTGCCCGCGCGCCGCGGCCACAGCCGCCGCCGCGAGACCCCCCAGGCCACCGCCCACCACCACCACACGCTCAGCCATCAGCTCCACTCCCTTCGCCGGGATTCCAGCAGCATAGCACATGGTGCCGGCCTGGCACCGGGAACCGCATCGGGCCGCCGCACCGGGCGCCGCCGGGACCGGTTCAGCCCCGGCCGGATCGCCTCAGCGGGTCGGCCCATAGGCCGGCGAGGCCGCGCCCAGCTCGCCCGCGACGGTCGGCCGGCTCGGCGCTTCCGACAGGCCGAGGTCACGCGCCATCAGCCCGGTGGTGATCCGGGCGCCTTCATAGATGACCGGCAGGCCGCTGCCGGGATGGGTGCCGCCACCGACCAGGTACACGCCTTCCACATCCCGGAACCGGTTGCCCGGACGGAAATACAGCATCTGCGGCAACTCATGCGACAGGTTGAAGGTCGCGCCGAAGCCGACCCCGTAGTCGCTTTCCCAATCCTGCGGCGCGACGATCTTCTCGTAGCGGATATGCGGGCGGATATCGGGCAGGCCGAGCGCCCGCAGCCGGTCGAGCGCGACATCCCGGTAGCGTGCCGCATGGGCCGGCCAGTCGGGCTGCTTCAGCAGGTTCGGCACGGGAACCAGCATATAGAGCGCCGTATGGCCGGGCGGCGCCATGGTCGGGTCCGTCGCCCCGGCATTCTGCACATAGAGCGAGGGCACGTCGGGGATCGTCCCGCCCTCGATCTCCGCGATATTCTCCCGGTACCCCTCGCTCAGGATCACGGAGTGATGCGCAAGCTCGGGGAAGGTCCGGTCGAGCCCGAGATAGAGCATGAAGGTCGAGCAGGAATAGCGCGCCTTCTCGATCTTCTGGTCGCTCCAGTCCTTGCGGAGATGCGCCGGGATCAGCTTCGGCACGGCATGGGCGAAATCGGCATTGACCACGACCGCATCGGCGTCGTGCCGGCGCCCGCCGATCTCGACGCCCCGCGCGCGGCTGCCGTCGAAGGCGATGCGATCGACCGGCGAGGACAGGCGGATCTCCGCCCCCATCCGTTCGGCCACCCGCGCCATGGCGCGCGACACCGCCCCGCAGCCGCCGATCGGGTGGAAGATCCCGTGCTCGTATTCCAGGTAGGACAGGATCGTGAACAGGGACGGGCAGCGGAAGGGGCTCATGCCCAAGTACTTGGTCTGGAACGAGAAGGCGAGGCGGACGCGCGGGTCACGGAAATGCCGCGACAGGTCCTTGTCCACCGTCGACCAGGGCCGCAGCAGCGGCAGCGCCCGGATCATGTCCCACTTCACCATGTCGACCGGGCTTTCGAAGGCGCGTTCGAGCACGGGGCGGAAGGCTTCGAGCTTGGCGCGGTTCTCCGTCACGAAGGACCGCAGGCCCTTGGCGTCGGCGGGGGCGAATTTCGCCAGCTCCGCCTCCATCCGGTCCAGGTCGGAGGAACAGTCGAGCTGGGTCGCGCCGCCCTGGTTCTCGAAGACCAGCCGGTACTGGGGATCCAGCCGGCGCATGTCGATCTCGGTCTCGAGGTCGGCGCCGCAGCGCGCGAAGATCTCCTTCAGGATCCGCGGATACAGGAAGAAGGTCGGGCCGAGGTCGAAGCTGTAGCCTTCCGGCGATGTCAGGGTCCGGGTGCGCCCGCCGACGACATCGTCCTTCTCATGCACCGTCACCCGCGCGCCGGAGGCGGCGAGCAGCATGGCCGCGGCCAGGCCACCCGGGCCAGCGCCGATGATGGCCACCTTCGCGCGCGGGCGGTGCAGGGAGGGTGTGGCGAGGGCGGTGTTCATGGTGTCCGGCAACGAGATGCGCCCAAGGCTGTCATCCGCAAGGGGCGGCGCAACGGTTCATGCCGCAGCCGGCGCTTCCGCGATAGGGGGAAGCCCCGACGCGGCCCGGATCTCGAGGCACCGGGCGGTCGCGCGGGGCAGCAGGCGGGTGAGGTAGAAGGCGGCCAGCGCCTCCCGCTCCGGCACGGCGCGGGCCAGGCGGGCGAGCATCCAGCCCCCCAGCGTCCAGCCGCAGGCCTCCAGATAGGCCGCCGCCAGGGATTGCGCGGCGTCCGCATCCCGGGCCTGGAGCCCGAGCATGGTGGCGGTCGCCTCCTCCAGCATCGCCGCGGCCTCGGCCAGGCGGGGTTCCCCGCGCAGCTCGGCCAGCAGGGCCCGCATCGCGGCGCCGCCATCCTTCGCCACCTTGCGGACCAGCAGGTCGATGGCCTGGATGCCGTTGGTGCCTTCATAGATCGGCGCGATGCGGGCGTCGCGCAGCACCTGCGCCGCCCCGCTATCCTCGACGAAGCCCATGCCGCCATGCACCTGGATGCCGAGCGAGGCGACATCCACGCCCCGGTCGCTGCACCAGGACTTCACGATGGGGATCAGCAGCGCGAGCCGCACCGAAGCCGCGTCATCCCCCAGCAGGTGGTGCCGGTCCAGCGCCGCCGCGGCTTCGAGCGCCAGCAGCCGCCCGGCCAGCGTGACCGCGCGCATCTCCGCCAGCATCCGCGCCACATCGGGGTGGTCGGCGATGACGCGCCCGGACTGGGTGCGCTGCGCGGCATAGGCTTCCGCCAGCTGCAGCGCCCGCGCGCCCTGCCCCACACCCTGAACGCCGACCGCCAACCGCGCGGCGTTCATCATCGCGAACATCGCATTCAGGCCGCGACCAGGCTCGCCCACCAGCTCCGCCTCCGCGCCCTCGAACAGCATGATGCAGGTGGGGGAGGCGTGGATGCCCAGCTTGCGCTCGATGCCCCCGCAGCGCAGCGCGTTGCGCCGGCCATCGGGCAGGATCTTCGGCGCCGCGAACAGGGAGATGCCGCGCGAGCCCTCCGGCGCGCCGGGCAGGCGGGCCAGGACCAGGTGCAGGATATTCTCCGTCGTCTCGTGCTCGCCCCAGGTGATGTAGATCTTCTGCCCGTGCAGCGCGTAGCGCCCATCCCCCAGCGGCTCCGCGCGCGACCGGATCGCGGCGAGGTCGGAGCCCGCCTGCGGCTCGGTCAGGTTCATCGTCCCCGGCCAGGCGCCGGAGACGAGCTGCGGCAGCCAGCGCGCCTGCTGGTCCGGCGTCGCATGGCCCTGCAGCAGGTCGATGGCGCCGGCCGTCAGGATGGGGCCCAGGAAAAACGCCATGTCGGCGGCGGAAGCGAGTTCGACCACCGCCGTCCAGATCGCATGCGGCAGGCCCTGCCCGCCATGCGCGTCCGGCGCGGACACACCCTGCCAGCCGCTTTCGATCCAATCGCGCATCAGGGCATGGTAGTGCTTCGGCACGGTCACGGTGCCATTGGCATAGGTCGTGCCCTGGCGGTCGGCCTCCTGCCACCCCGGCGCGATCCTCTCCGCGCAGAAGCGCTCGGCTTCCCGCAGCAGCGCCTCGATGTCGGCGGCGCCGAGCGGCGCGCCGGCGGCGGCGGACAGGCCGGGCAGGTCCACCACCTTCGTCAGGCCCAGGATGAGATCGTCGGCAGCGGTCGGGGATGTCATGCCATCTGGCCCTGTTCGAGATCGGCGAGAAGCCCGGCGGGTGGGGGCGCGTCCCCCGCCGCCCAGGCGGGCAGCGCGGCCGCCATCGCGCTATCCCGCGCCGCCCGCGCCACCGCAAGCCCGAGCAGCGCGCCGAACTTGAAGCCATGGCCGGAAAAGCCGGACATCACAATCGCATGCGGGCCTATCGGCTCCACCACGAAACGCTCCTGCGGCTCCACATCGTACCAGCAGGCGGCGGCCGACAGGATGCGATAGCGCCCGAGGTCGCGGATGCGATGCCGCGCGAGATCGAGGATCGCATCCCGCTCCGCATCGCTGGCCTCGCGCGGGCCATCCGGATCGGCGGTGGGGGCGAAGCGGTGGTCGCCGATCTTCAGCGGCGTGCCCGCCACCGGGGGGACAGCGTAGAAGCCGCCATCCTCCGCCAGATCCAGCAGCATCGGGGCGCGTTCCCAGGCCGCTGCGGCCTCCGGCGGCGGCGCGAGGCGCACCACGATCTGGCGTGTGGGACGCACCCGCGCGGACAGCCCCGGCACCAGCCGGGGCCCCCAGGGCCCGGCCGCGATCACCAGCAGGTCGGCTTCCTCCCGCCGCCCATCCTCCAGCGTCACGCCACCGCGCGCGGGATCGATGGCGACCGCGCGGGCGTGGGCGATGGGCACGCCGCGCCGCGCCAACAGCGCCGCCAGGGCCTGGATGATGCGTCGCGCCAGCAGCACGCCGCCCGGCTTCAGGTGGAAGGCGTCGGCGATGCCGGCGGGGGACAGGAAGGGGAAGCGCGCGGCCACCGCCTCCGCCGCCAGATCCTGTACGGCATGGCCACCGGCCAGCAGGGCGGCGCGGCTTTCGGCCAGCCATCCGCCCGGCGCTTCCGCCAGGGCCAGCACGCCGGTCTCGACATAGGGCCGTTCCCCGGCCTCGCGGAACAGCAGGTCCCAGGCGGCATAGGCGGGGTCGATCATCCGCATGTAGCCGGCCTGCGCCCCATAGGCGTGGCGGATCAGCCGGTGATCATCGACCGAGGCGCCGCGCGGATTCGGCACCTCATCCTGGTCGATGACGCGCACGGCGAAGCCGGCGCGCGACAGGGCCCAGGCGCTCGAAAGCCCCATGATGCCCGCGCCGAGGACGAGAGCGGTCTGCATCCCCCCAGTTTCGCGCGCCGTGTCCGACTTGGCGAGGGGGGTCCGGCTGGGGGGACCGGGGCGCCGCGCGCCCCGGCCGGGCCGGCCGATCAGCCCATGCGGCTGCGGCCGGTGCCACCCCTGCCGCGCGGTGTCGTGCCGCGCCGCCCTGTGGTGGATTTGCTGGCCTTCGGCGCCGTGGCCCGCGCCGAAGCCGGCTTCGCCGCGCGGCTGGCGGCGGTCTTGCGCCCATTGGCGGCGCGTGGCGCGGCGCGGGCCGGGCTGGCGGCGCCGGCCTTGGCGGTCTTCCGCGTGGCGCCGGCCCGCGCGGTGGCGGTGGTGGCGGCTTTCGCGCGTCCGCGCGTCCCGGCCTTGGCGGTCGTCGCCCGCGCGGTGGCGGCCTTGGCCGGCGCCTTGCGGGCGGTCGCCCCCCGCGTCGTCGCAGGCTTGGCGGTCGCGGCGGCCTTGCGGCGCGGTGCGGCCGCGGCCTTGCGGCCGGGCGCGGCACGGGCTGTCACACCCGCGGCCTTGCGCGTCGCGACACCGGCGCGCGGAGCTTTCGTCACGGCACGGGCGCGCGGGGCCTTCGTCGCGCCGCTGGCGCGCGGGGCCTTGGCCGCCGCGCTGCGCCCTGCTGTGCCGCGCGGCCCCCGCGCGGCGGTGCGGCGTGCCGGCGCGCGGCGGCGCGGCGTCTTCTCCGGCTCAGGCTGGGGCGTGGTCGCTTCGGGCTCCATGCCGTCCTGGGGCATCTGCTCGATCTCATCGCTCATGCGCTGGGTCTCCTCGATCGCGTGCTGGTCCCGTTTCCCGTTGCGACGCAGGCTTCTGCGTGTCGCCATCGCGCCGCCATCCCCCCGATCGCAGCGCAGTGCCGGCCCGGCCGGTCCTGTCGCGCGCTGCGCCCGGTGTCGCCGCATGCGAATCCCGCACACGGTCCCAGGCGCGAACGTCACGTCGCGGCGATTGTTCCCTGGATTCGATGCGCGGCGGCGATTTCGTGCCGCATCTCGGCATCCGCGCATCGCTGGATGCGCGTGGCTTGCGGCGTCGCGCGCGTCAGGCCTGGATCGACAGGCGCCGTCCCGCCAGCGCCGCAATGCCATTCGCGCTGCCCCGGTTGTCGAACAGCGCGGCCACCGGGCTCGGCGGCGGGGCGGTGTTGGCCTGCGCCAGATAGCGACCCACCAGCCGTGCCACGCCCCTCGGATCCTGCAGCTGGGTCATGTCCAGCCGCCGCGTCAGCAGGTCGCGCTGCTGTTCGAAGGATAGCAGGCCGAATTGCTTGGGCAGGCCGAGCGCACCGCGCGCGACCTCGACCAGCGCGCGGTCCGCCATCAACTGCGGAACGGTCGTGACGCGGCCGGCGACGCGGCGGAAATACAGCGCTTCCCGCAGGCCGGGATTGGCCTCTCCCATCGCCTTTTCGTAGCGATTGACCATCGCGTCCCGCACGATGCGATCCAGCATCCCGCGCAGCCGCGCCCCGGTGCCGGCGGCGGCTTCCCCCGGCGATTGGCCGGCCGGGCGGCCTTCGGCGAAGGCCGCCGCGAATTCGCGCCAACGCCGATCCGTTAAGCGGTTCACCAGGCTGGAATCCGCCGCCGGATCCTCGGTCAGGGCGCGACGGATCAGGGCGCGCTTGTCGATCTCGGTCTCGAGCTGGAAGGCTTCGAGCACCATCCGCAGCGCCCGGCGATCCTTCAGCAGCGAATCGACATCCGTCATGCGCTGCGCGCGGTCGCGCAGGCCTTGGACATCGGCGGCGTTGTCACGCCGCGCGGCGAAGCGCGCCTGCAGCCCGCCGCCCTGGCGGTCCACCACCGCCAGCGCAGCCTGGGCGCCGAGGCCGGGCAGCATGGTCAGACCGTCGCGGCGGCGAAGGGCGGCGACGCCGGCAGGGCCTGCTGCGCCTCCAGCCCCGCGATCATGTCCCGGTGCAACGCGAGCAGGGGCTCGAGGCTCGCTGCGTCATCCAGCCGCGAAGCGGCTTCCCGCTGCGCCCAGAGGCCGAGGGAGATAAGCCGCCCCTTGAGATCCGGCGGCAGCGCATTGCCCGGCTGGGCCAGGTCGTCGATGAGCAGCGACCAGAGCATATGCGTCTTGTGCAGCGCCCGCGCGCGGGCAGACAGATCGGTGGCGGCGGCAAGCAGGCCGTTGACGTAGCGGAAGGCCCGCAATTCGACCTCGCGCGGGGAAGCGGCGGCGTTCTGCTGGGCGGCATAGCGGGCGAGCATGATGCGGCGCCTTGTCCTGCGGTCGGCGTGTGCGGCGGGGGGAAGGCGGCCGGGGCGCGCGCGGCGCCCCGGCCTTCGTGGTTCAGCGGAACAGGCTGAGCAGCGTCTGGCTCTGCTGGTTCGCGATGGACAGCGACTGGGTGGCCAACTGCTGGCGCGTCTGCAGCGCGGTGAGCCGCGCCGATTCCTCGGCCATGTCCGCGTCCACCAGCGCGCCAAGGCCTTCCCGGATCGAGTCGTTCAGCTGGTTGGTGAAGCTCTGCAGCCCCTCCACCTGGCGGAGGTTGGCGCCGAGGTTGGCGAGCCGCGTGCCCATCAGGTCGATCGCGCCTTCCACCGCGGTGATCGCCGCCGTGCCGCCGGGCACCGTGCCGGCGGTCGCGCCGGTGACGCTGGTGGTCATTGCCGTGACGTTGCCGCTGACCACCAGCTGGCCCTGGTTGTTCAGCGCGGCGTTGATGCCGTTCTGCTGCATCGTGGTGATCAGGTTGGAGACCATCTGCAGCGGGCTGTCCGTGCCGGTGAACTGCACATCGAAGACGTCCGTGGTGGCGTTCGGCTGCGAGGTCAGCGCGGCGGAGCCGTCGTTGAACTCGAAGATCAGCGTCCGGCCGCCGACGGTCAGCGTCACGTTCTGGCCGTTCGCCGGCGCCAGCGTGTTGTCGAAGGTGAGCTGCCGCGCGCCGGTCGCCGCGGACAGCCCCGCGATGCCGAGCCCGGCGGCGGTCGAGTTGGTGCCGGTGACGGCCGTGGTGGTGCCGTTGATGTCGCGCACGACGTTGAGGTTCGTGCCGGTCACGCCGGGCACGCCAGCCACGCCCGCCGTCAGCAGGTTCACGCCGTTGAAGGTCGCCGACCGCGCGAAGGCGTCGATATTCGCCAGCGCGTTGGTGATCTGGTTGTTGATCTGCGCGACGTCGAGGCCCTGCTGCTGGCCCTGCGTCACGGTCTGCTTCAGCCGCCCCAGCTCGTTCGAGATGGAGGTGCCGGCGTCGCGCGCCACCGTCAGCGCGGAACGGCCGAAGGCCAGGCTGTCCTTCACCGCAGCCATGCCGTTCAGGTCGGCGCGCATGTTCTGCGCGATGGCGAAGACCGCCGGGTCGTCATTCGCGCGGCTGGTGCGCTGACCCGTCTCGATGCGCTGCTGGGTGCGGCCCAGATCCTGGCTGATGTTATTGAGCGAACGCACCGCGGCCATCGCCGCGACATTGGTGTTGATCGAGGACATCGTCCCCTACTCCCCCTTCAGGGTTCCGCGGCGGATTGGACATCTTGCCGTCCTCCGCGGGGACCGGGGCAAATCGGGCGCCCCGGCCATGGCCCGCGCATCGCGCGAACCTGCCCCCCATCTACACGACAAGGGGTAAAGACTTCGTAAACGCGCGGCGCGCTATTCCGCCGCAACGGCAACGCCTGCCGCCAGCGGCGCGCCGCCGACCGCATTAAGCCCCAGCACGGCCGCCTCGTGCCGGATCACATGGCGCACCAGGCGCAGCGCCTGGTACCATTCATCCTGCTCCGCCAGCATCAGCGCGCGTTCCAGCAACTGGCGCGCCAGGGCGGAGGTCGTCGCCTCCTGGAACTCGGCCGCCAGGCGATGCGCATCCGCCATCGCCTGCTCTCGTTCCTCTTCCACGCCGACATAGGCACATTGCAGCGCGAAGTAGATGCGCCGCGCGGGCGTGCTGGCGCCTTCCGGCGCCATCACCTGCTTGCCGAACAGGAAGCGCGCCCGCGCCACCAATTCGACGCGCGTGCGGCTGCGGAACCGCAGCGACGCGCCGTTCACCACCATCAGATCGCCGGCCCGCATCTCGAGCACCAAGGTGGACATGAAACTCTCCCGAACCTGTCGGCCCGGCGACCCTGCTGGTCGCCGTGCCGCCAGCCGGCCCATGCCGGCATATGCGCGATTTTCGCCGCCGCGCGGATGACAGCCCGCGCGCCCCATTCTCGGGTCTGCGCCCAACCCGCCGCGGACAGATGCGACGGGACGGTACGCGGAGCATCCTGAACCCCACCGCGTTAACCGCGGCTGAAGGCAGCCCATCATTCAGCGCAGTATCGCCGCCAGGGACAGCCGCGCGACCATCGCCGTCGTCTCGTAGGACGCCGAAAGCCGCACTTCCGTCTGGCGCAACGCGGCCGTCACCGCCGCGAGATCGACCTCTTCGACCGCGCCGAGCTGCGCGCGGATCACGACCAGCAGATCCTTGTGGCGATCCCGCGCGCTTTCCACGCGCTGTTCCGCCAAGCCCAGCGCGCCGCGTTCCAGCGCCAGCGCACGCGACGCGCCCACCAGACCGTCCGAGACGCCCCGCAGCAAGGCATCGTATTCCGCCCCCTGCGCCTGGGAGGCGGGCGTGAGCGCAGCGAGCGTCGCCAGACCTCGCAGCAATTCGCGCCCCCAGGCCAGTGCCACCTGGCCATCCTGGTTCTCGTTCGGCAGCACGCCCCAGACCACGCGCTCCCCATCGGCCACCAGCAGCGCGCGGCGCTGTTCGGCGATGCCATCCGTCTCCAGCCACGGATCGAAGGGCGTCGTCGCCGGCGCCGTCGCGGCGGCGGCGGTGGCGGCGAGGACCGCATTGGCATCGGACGCCCCGAGCGTCGCCACCGCCGCGCCGATCGCCGTCGCCATCGGCCCGGTCGCGATGCCGGCCGCATTGGGCACCGGGTCTCGCGCCAGATGGCTGCCGGCAAACAGCGGATCGCCGCTATGACGCGTGTTCATCAGCGCCGCCGCTTCCTCCAGCACGGAGCGGGCCGTACGGGCCAGCGGCTCCAGCGCGACGGCGCCGAGCGTGCGCGCGCGCATCGCTTCCGCTGCCATGTCCTTTGCCAGGGTCTCGAGCCGGCCGAGCGCCTCCTGCGCCACCGCCATGCGCCCCAGCGCGGATCCGGCGGCGACCAGATACGCTTCCCGCCGCCCGATGTCGCCGCGCAGGTCGATGGCCCGCCACGTCTGCGGCCCGAGGTCGCCATGCACCTGCCCCACCTGGCCGGTCGAGACCTGGCGCGTCAGCACATCGATGCGGCTCCGCAGCCGCGCTTGGTCCGGCGCCATCCCGGCAATCGTCGCGAGGATCGACATCGCTAGCGCACCGCGCCGAACAGCGCGTCCCACATCGCCTGCACGGTCGCCACGACGCGGGCATTCACCGTGTAGGCGTTCTGCAGCTCGACCATCACCGCGACCTCCCTGTCCACATCCACGCCGCTGCGCGCCTCGCTGCGTGCAGCCAGCAATTCGGACAGCGCCACGGCGCGGCCATAGCCCTGCTCGGCGGCGGCGCGCGCCCCGGCCTGGGCGGCCACCAGCGCACCGCCATGCACCTCCAGCGTGCCGAGGCCCGACAGTGTGGAGACCAGCGTGCCATCCGGGCCGAGCCCGCCGCTGGCGATGGGCGGCTGCGCCGCGCCCGGCGCTGCCTCTCGTCCGAAGGTGAAGCTCAGCAAGCGGTCGAGCAGCGTCGCGAACCCCGCCGGTCCGCCTGCCGGGTTCGGCACGAAGGCGCTGGGCCCGCCGGGCAGCGCGACAATGGCATTGGTGCCGTCGCGCACCAGCGCGGGATCGGCCGCAACGGCTGGGTTCACGCGGATAGCGCCCGCGAAACCGAGCATCGCACTGCCCGCATAGGGCACGGTCACATCCGGCACCGTATTGGCGGCATCGGTGAACAGGCGCAGACCCTGCGCCGCGAAACGCGATGCGGTATGGGCGGCGGACAGGTCGATCTCGGCCTGCATGCGCGGCAGGGTCAGGTCGCGCAGCTCCGCCGCCGCGCCGAAGCGTCCTCCGACCATCCGCCGCGTGATATCCTGCCCGTTCAGCATCACGCCCGGCAACGTGCCCGCACCGCCATGAAACGTCCCCGGCGCGACGGTGGCCGGGGCAACGGAGAACGCCTCTCCGACGCCAAAGGGCAGCACGATGCCACCGCGCCCCACCACCGTGACCTCCCCCATCCGACCGCGCAGCACCGAGATATCGAGCGAGCCAGCGAGCCGCGCGATGGCGGTATCGCGCCGATCCTCGAGGTCGGCCGCCGGACGGCCGGCGGCGAATTCGCGGCGGATGTCGATGGTCAGCGCGCCGATCTCCGCCAGCGCCCGGTTGGCGGCGGCGGCTTCCTCGACCAGCGCGTCATGCGCCTGCTGGCGCACGGCGGCGATGGCGGCGGCGGTGCCATTGTAGCGCGCCGCGAGATCCTGCGCCGCTTGCACCACCGCGCCGCGCCGCATCGGATCCTCCGGCGCCTCGCGGAGCGTGCCGAGCGCAGCACGCAAACCAGACAACAGCCCGCCGATGCTGTCGCCATCCTCCGGCCGGCCATGCGCGGTCTCGACCGCCGCGAGCAGCCGGGTGCGCAGTTCGCCGGCCGCGACATCGCCACCCGCCCGCGCCCCCGCATCCTGCAGCGCGAGATCGACATCGCGCACCGGCATGCCGGTGCGCACGCCGAGGCCGGCGCCGTTGGCGGAGATCGCCCGGCCATCCAGGATCTTGCGCGTATGGCCTTCGGTGCCCGCATTGGCGATGTCGTCGGCGGCGCGCGCCATCTGCCGGTCCAGCAGGCGCAGGCCGCTCCGCGCGACCGAAAGGGCGAGGTCCATGCTCATCGCGGCGTGGCTCCGGCAGCGGCTTCAGGATCTGCGCGAAGGGGGGGCGGGTGCGGCATCCGCGCCGTCAGCGCTTCATGTTGATGGTGTCCTGCAGCATCTCGTCGCTGGCGGTCACGATGCGCGTGTTGGATGTGTAGGCGCGCTGCGCCAGGATCAGCTTCGAGAACTCGGCCGCGATATCGACATTCGACCGCTCGATCGAACCGGTGACGAGCTTGCCGACGCCGTTCGTGGACGGATCCGTCACCCGCGCCTCTCCACTCTCGACCGTCCGCATGAAGGCCTGGCCGTCCAGGCGTTGCAGCTTGTCGGGATCGTTGAAAGCCACCACCGGGACGCGCGCGACGATGCGGGTCTGGCCGTTGTCGTAGTTGACGGCGACGTCGCCATTCTCGCGCACGGTAACGCCCGAATAGGCGCCGAGCGGCACGCCGTCCTGGGTCAGGTCGCGCACGCTGTACTCCGTGCCGGAATAGTTGGTCAGGCCCGTCGGCACGCCATAGCCACCAAGCCGCAGGCTGACCGATTGCGCACCGAAGCCGTAGTCCAGATTGAAGATCATCGCCGCCTGATCGCCAGGAGCGAAGGGGCCGGCGCCCGGCGCGATGGTGTTCTGGAGGTTGGTGATGGAGGAGATGGTGCCCGGCGGCGCTATCGGTCCGCCGGGAATGAGACCGCCGAAATTGATCTCCGCCACGCGGGCACCGGGGGCGGGCGGTGGGACGGCGCCGGGCGCCTCGAGCGCAACACGCCAGGTATCGCCATCCACGCGCCACCAGTTCAGCGTGATCTGCCGCTGGTTCCCCAGCGCATCGTAGATCTGCAGGATCGAGCTTTCCTGCGGCTGCGTGCCGGCGACCGTCGCGGTTGGCAGGTTCGCCAGCGGGGCGTTGACGATGCCGGCCGGCAGGTTCGCGGCCAGGTCGATGCGCGCGGTCGGCACCGGGTTGAAGACCAGTTCGCTGATGCGGATCGGCGCCATGGATGTGCGGTCGGGCTCGTTGTCCTGCATCATGCGCCAGCCCTGAAGGTAGTATCCGGCGCCGTTCACCATGAAGCCGTCGCGATCCATCGCGAAGTCGCCGGCGCGGGTGAAGAATTGGCGATCGTCGAAAAGAACATCGGCGCCCTGCCCGCCGCGCGCCTGCGCGACAGAAAAGAAGCCTTGGCCGGCGATCGCCATGGCCAGCGGATTTTCCACCTGTTCGATCGTGCCCTGCACGGTGTTGGTGTAGTCCGGCCGCGCATCGACCGAGCCGGGCATGTGCAGGCGCAGGGTGGATCGCGTCAGCCAACTGGTGAAGTTGGTGTCCACGCGCTTGAAACCGACGGTCTGGCTATTGGCCACATTGTCGGAAACATGGCCGAGCGCGCGCGCCTGGGCGGCGAGCCCGCTGATCGCGGTGGTCATCGAACCGAGCAGCGACATCGTGGGCGAGGTCCTTGTGGAGTTGTCCGGGCCTCGTCGGGCAAGGGCCATGCCAGCGCAGACGGCCCAGCCCACGGCAGAGACTGCCGGCCCGCGGCAGCAACTGCCGCGGACAGGGCCTGTCCTGCCGCCCGGCAGCGCGCCACGGCAGGCACGCGGCTTGCGCTGGGCCTGCCCGCGGTGGCGCCGGTGCCACCCCGCATTCAGGCATCCCGCATGGAAGCAAGCCTTCTCCCCGCCGCCAGTGTCGCGACCTCCAATGTCCCGACCGCCGGTGTTCCAGCCATTGCCGGTCAGGCGGCCCTGGCATCGGCGGGGCCGCAGGCCGTGGCCGGGATGCCGGGGGACATGCCGGCGGATTTCGCGGCGGTGCTGGCGGGTCTGCTCGGCACGGGCGAGCCGGCGCAGGGCGGGATGCCAGACGGCATCGTGGCGCCTTCGATGGAGGCGATGGCGAGTTGCGCGGCGGGAGACGCGGCGGAACACGCGACCGACAGCCTGGCGGACAGTGTGACGGAGGGCGCGATGCTCGTCCCGGAGATGCCGCCCGGTGCGCCCGCTCCAACGCCACAGCCGCTCAGCGTGCCGGACCTTCTCGCGCGCATGGCGCCGCCGCCGCAGGCCGTCGCTGCCACGCCGGAGGCCACGCTTGCCGAAGCCGCGATGGGCCAAGACGGGACAGGCCAAGACGTGACAGGCCAAGACGTGACAGGCCAAGACGGGACGGGCCAAGACGGGACGGGCCAGGGCATGACGAGCCACGGCGCGATGCATGCCCTCGGCGCCGCCCCCTCCGCGAGCCCCTCGCCACGCGTACCGACGATGCCGGCGGACCCGCTTCCGGATGCAGCCATCTCAGCCGCATCGGAGACGCATCGCCTCCCGAGCCAGCTTTCCCCGACCGTCGCGACGCAGCCACCCACCGCCCCGGGCGGCCAGATCGCAGCGGCGGCTTCCCAACCCGCCACGCCGCCGCTCGACCTCACCGCCGGCCAGCCCGCCCCCTCCGCCGCCGAGGCGCAGGACGCACCGGCCGACACAGCGGCGATAGCGAGTGTCGGCGTGCCACCGGCCGGCGCGGCGGTCGTGGTCGCCGCGGCATCCGCCGCGCCGGCCACCCGCCCTGGCCGCATCACGGCGGAACCCGTGCCGCCCGCTTCAATCCCAACGGATCCCGCGCCGCAGGCCGACACGCCGCGCCCCTTGCCGGCTGCGGCGCCGTTCCCGGCCATCGCCTTGCCACCCGAGCGAGCCGCCAGCGCGCCCATCGCCATCGCGACGGAACCACCGCCCACGCCCACGCTGCCCGATCCACACGCGCCGGTCCGTGCTGAAGCGATGGCCGCCGCGCCCGACACCCTGGCCGCCTCCGCCACGGGCGGCGCATCGGCGACCCCGCTCGCCGCGCCCCCGCCAGAGCCTGTCTCTTATACACATCTCCGAGCCC
>ERZ1022729.14-NODE-14-length-19641-cov-7.145972_pt1 | contig 19641 bp, 16 predicted proteins | sample MGYA00520880_ERZ1022729 | MGnify/ENA primary metagenome ERZ1022729 (study PRJEB33162, sample SAMN09537598) | freshwater metagenome | isolation source: freshwater | place: Canada:Alberta | collected 2017-07 | study: EMG produced TPA metagenomics assembly of the...
CATAAATTAATCCCCTCTCCCTGTTTTTTGACTTTTTCAGCAAGCCCTAATTACGGTGCTAATCTTGTTATTGCCCTAACTGATGCTGAAATCGGAGCAAGATTAAATGAAATTTTTATCACCGTTAATGCTGTTATTAAATCTATATTGGCATCTATTACCGATCAGTGGAATCGTTATTGGAAAGAAAGAATTTTAAATGCACTTAAAGGTAAAGGTGAAAGATTAAACTTGGTTTCAGCACGAAAAATTGTTGACTTACTAAAAAAAGATTTTCCAGAAGAAAGTCCTAGACAAATTTCAGATCGACTTATACAAGAAAAATCTATTTTTGCTACAGTAGTTAGCTTGATTAATGAAATTCCTTTGGTCAAACAGGCAGATAAGTTATTAAAAGAAGTCGGTGACATTGTAAGTAATAATATAAAAAATACGCTGAACATTGATATTTCTATTAGAAGAATTAATGTTTTAAATATGACTAGTTTAATAAAAGAGATGATTTATCAAATCTTTTATGTTTACGAGCTAAATGAATTTTTAGAAAGTGATATTTTTGCAATTAGTGTTCTTTGTTTTTCTCCTAATGTTATTGATAAGCTAGGCTCAGGTTTAGAAACAATATTAGATGCTACTGATAAAATACCAACATGGGGAGTCACGCCCGTAGCCAACTTAATGTTATTACTTGTTGTTGGGTATGCGGCTTGTGAATTCTGTGAAATGAAATCCGAAAAAAATAATCCATTAGCTTCTGAAAAACAGTGGAAGACATTAGAAGCGAAAGTGATAGATTATACAACTGAAGTTTCCTTAAAAGAAAAAGAATTAGAGGCTTCCTTAGATAAATCTTTAACCCAAATGTCACCAGCATAAAATAGCAGACAATCACTGTAGGGACATAATATATTATGTCCTTAATTTCTTTTATAAACAAAGGATTTAACACTGTTAAATCCCTACCATGTATTTTGATTTATGGCTGAAACAGCGATCGCATCCCAGCAAAATAAAAACATGGATGAATAATCGTCCTAAATCTTACCAAAATTCATTAAAAATACTATTAATTGCCTCTTTTAATTCAGGCAAATAATTCTCAATGATAGTCCAAATTACATCAAGATCAACCCGTAAGTAATCATGAGCTAAAACATTTCTAAAGTCACCAATCTTCACCCATTCAATATTAGGTTAGGCTGTGAAGCCTTCCACTCCTCTGGTAACTGCTTAATGGATTCCCCCATAACCTCCAAATTTCTGAGAACAGCATCTTGAATCAAAATATTGTTTATAAAATCATTGTGACCATTTTGTGTATAATTCTCAATTCGGGTTAAACATTCTCGAATATGAATCAAATAAATTTTTGCATCTTTCATAACATTATTGCCTCTGCTAAAATACGATCCTTAATAAATTCATGTAAAGATTTAGCAGATACAACATCAACTTTTCTACCTAATAAATTCTCTAAATCATAAACTAAACCGACAGGAAACCAAGAAGAAATTTTTTCTAAATCATAATCAATTAAAAAATCAATGTCACTGTCTGCTGTGTCCTCACCTCTCGCGACCGAACCAAACAAACGAACATTGAATGCTCCATGATTTGCTGTAATCTCTAGAATTTTTTCGCGGTTTTCCTGAATTAAATCTTTTAAAGACATTGCTCAAACTTTCTCCCTTTTCAATTACTAGCAATAAGAATAAAAACGCGATCGCATCCCAATAAAGTAAAACCGCGATCGCCGAATCAAAACTTTATAACTCACCTAATAATAACGACCCGACTTGCGATGATGAACCGCAGTGACTCCTTCCCGTAAAACCTTTCCCTGCTCTGTTGTGGCATAAAAAACCCAATGATCACCACATTCCAAACGATTGATCACCCGACATTCCAAATAGGCCAGAGCATCCTCCAAAATCGGTGCGCCATTGGTTGCCGTGCTAGTTTTAACCCCATTAAAACGATCTTCCCCAGGAGAAAAAGGCTTCAGAAAATGTTTCATCAAACCCAAATAATTTCCTTCAGGCAAAATATTTAGAACAAAAGCCGCATCGGTAAATAACAAAGATTCGATCGCCCGTTCCTTGGCCACAGAAATCGTTAACCCTGGTGGAGAAAAAGTCGCCTGGGCAACCCAGGAAGCCAACATTGCCCCCTTTAATTCCCCCTGTTGAGTGGTAACAATGCAATTTGAACCCACAATACGCCCTAGAGCCTGTTCCGTCCGTGCCGATTGGGACTCACTGACAGAAGCCTTGGGTTGACGAGCCTTTTTGGCTTTCTTCAAGGTTTGGGCAAAATCCGTTCCCGCTTCCTCACAGGTTTTCAGCACTTGATCCGTCGGTTTGAATTTTACTCGAATTGACTCAAACCCAAAACGGAAGCCTGCATCCCGAAATTTAGTTTCCAAGAGGTCGATCGCCTCTCCACTCCAACCAAAGGAACCGAAAACCCCTGCTAACTGACTTTTATCCGCATTGGCGAGGGTAATGCCCAAAGCCGTTTGAATGGGAGTGGGAGCATGGCCGCCAAGAGTGGGCGATCCAAAAATAAATCCCGCCGATTGGGTAATAGCCGCCTTAATTTCGTCAGGTTCAGCAACCTCTGCATTGATGGATTCCACACCGACTCCTGCTTTCGTGATTCCTCTGGCGATCGCCTGGGCAAGAGTCGCTGTATTTCCATAGGCAGAAGCATAAATCAGTGCCACCTTGAGATCTTGAGTTTGTTGGGTACTCAACCATTGTTGATATTTGCTTGTTAATTCCGTTAGACCGTAACGAACCAGCGGCCCATGACAGGGAGCATAGAGAACGGCGGGTTTATTGCTCAATTTTTCCAACGCGGCTGTGATTTGCTTGGCAGAAGGCGCGAGTAAACAATCAAAATAGTAGCGTCGATCCTCCTCATACACCGCCCAACCTTCATCTAATACTTGATCGGAACAGACATGGGCTCCAAATAATTTATCCGTAAAGAGAATTTGACTAGCAGGATCGTAGGTACAGAGTTGATCGGGAAAACGAGGATTGGGAGTCGGGATAAATTCCAGTTGATGCCCTTGACCTAAATCCAGACTATCGCCACTTTTAATCACTTTTAGCGTAAAGGTTTGATCATCTAAAATTTGCTCTAGAGATTGGGCGGCGGGATTAGAACAAACCAGGGTAATCTGGGGCGCGATCGCGAGCAAAGCTTTCAACGTGGTTCCTCGATTAGGATTCACATGGCCCAAAATCAAATAATCAAGACTTTTGGGGTCAAGGCGTTGGGTCAGGGTTTGCAGAAAAATATCCGTAAAGGATTCCCCAGGCGGATCAAAAAGGGCGATTTTTTCCCCTTGAATGAGGTAACTATTAGCCGTTGTTCCCCGTTGCAGTCCGTACTCAATTTCAAACTTGAGCCTATCCCAGGTGCGCGATCGCAAAACGAGGGTATCGAGGGCAATAGGAAATACTTGTACATCTTTAGCTTTCATAAATTTAGGCTTGTTTTAGGTCAAAATTAACGATTAATCACAATCATTCTGATTCAAAAATACTCAAAAAAATAGACAAATTTTATAAACTATTCAAAGGTTGATTACTAATACATTTCACTAAAAACCACAATAAAGAGCTTAATCCATCCTGTCAATATCGAAAAATGAAAACTTATCATCTAGAAAAACAATCGATTTTTATCAGGATAGCGTCTCAAAAAATGTGATCAATTTCAATCCCATCAAAATTTTTGTTTTTTAAACATCATAGCTCCGAAAGCGACTTTAAATCCTCTATTTTAACGATCGCGATCGAACCGAGCGAAGAATCCTAACGGTTATTGTGAGGTTATTTAATTCCATGATCTATCTCAGGGGAACTCAAGCTAGTATTGTGGAAGACAGAGGAGTAATGAGAGGTTCGACTAACTTCACTCACCGAGCGGAAGTCTCCTACGGGAAGCCGACATCATCATCCAAACCCAGTCACACCGACCTAAAACTAATTCTAGTGTTATGTCTAGACGAAAAAAAACCTTCCCCTGCGGCCATAAAGGATACGGACAGATTTGCCACCGTTGTATCCAAGAACAAAGCACCTGGGAAGCCAAAAAACAAGAAAAGAATGAATGGCAGTCCACTTTTGCCGACGATCCCATTGATTTGCGCAATTTGCCCAAGAATGTCGTGATGAAAGCCCGCTCTATTTTGGATGGATTAGCCGATCGTCGGGATTATCGCGAGTTTCATGGTAAGCGGCTTAGGCACGATCGCTTTGTCATCAGTATTCCTGTGACCCGCCATTATCGGCTAATTTGTCGCGATCAAGGGAGCTTTGTGGCTCCAGAAATGGTTATTTCCCACGAGGATTACAATGTTTGTAAACCTGGGGGTTAGAGTTAAATCACTAATTTTCTTAAAACGCGATCGCCAAAGGTATTTTCAGGCTAAATAATCTTTTATAAAAAGCTTAAAATAGCAAAAATTAAGTTATCGGAGTGATTAGCATGGTTTCAGCAGAACTACTTTTAACATTAAAAAATTTAAACCGCTCAGATAAATTTCAGATCATGCAAATTCTTATCTCCGAATTAGCCGAACAAGAAATAAACTTAATTAGATCTGAATTAGCCGAACAAGAAATAAACTTAATTAGATCTGATCAGGATTATCCAATTTGGTCGCCCTATGATGCAGTTGAAGCCGCAGATACCATGTTAAAGGTGCTAAAAACGGCTAAAAATCAAGATCATGCCTAACACACAACTGTATTCTTTCGTTCCGACTGATTTATCCTTGGGAGAAGCCAGTTTTCGTCCTTCTTTACCACTCAACCTAGTTCATCAACAAAATTCTGTTACTGTATCGGGTCTCTTGGATACTGGAGCAAGCGTAAACGTACTTCCGTATTTGGTAGGAATAGAACTTGGCTATATCTGGGAGCAACAAACAACGTCCCTGAACTTGACAGGAAACCTCGCCCAATACCAAGCAAGAGCCGTACTTATTCAAGCGATAGTGGGTGAATTTAAGCCTGTAAAACTTGTTTTTGCTTGGACACAGGCAACTCATATACCGATTATTTTGGGGCAAGTTAACTTCTTTATAGAATTTGATGTTTGCTTTTATCGTTCAGCTTTTCAGTTAGCTCACCTCATTCTGCCTCATAATGCAATTAAAATTTTTTGGTAAACTAATTTCATAAAAAGATCCACTTTATAAAGCTCTGCAAAAGTCATAAGATAAAATTATAGAAATACCCAGGATTAGCGCAATAATGATCCAACAACTTTCTCCAACTCTACAAATTGATTACCCCGACAGCGATGGACAACCCATGGCCGATAATACCCTGCAATTTCAATGGATTGTCACCCTCAAAGAAAATCTTGAACTTCAATTCAGCGATCGCGCCGATGTCTTTGTAGCAGGTGATTTACTGTGGTATCCCATTCAAGGCAATAATCAAATTCGTCGCGCTCCCGATGTCTTAGTTGCTTTGGGTCGTCCCAAGGGAAAACGCGGTTCCTATCGACAATGGCAAGAAAATAATATCGCGCCCCAGGTCGTCTTTGAAGTATTATCCCCTGGTAATACCCTGGCAGAAATGGCCCTCAAATGGCAATTTTATGAGCATTACGGTGTAAAAGAATATTATCTCTATGACCCTGATAAAAATGATTTGACAGGATGGCAACGTCAAGAGAATAAATTAACCGTTATTTCCGATATTGACCAGTGGCAGAGTCCCCTTTTAGGCATTCGTTGGCAATTAACCCCTGAAACTTGGCAGATTTTTCGCACGACAGGAGAACCTTTCTTTACTTTTTTAGAATTAGACCAACGCTATCAACTCGAAAAACGACGAGCCGAACAAGAAAGCCTCCGAGCCGAACAGGAAAAATCACGAGCTGATAATGAAAAAGAGCGGGCGGATAACGCAGAAGCCGAATTAAATCGTTTACGGGAGCTTTTAGCCGAAAAAAGAATTGATTTAAATTAGTAGCGATCGCCTTTAATCGTAAAATAAAATTGAGCCGCGATCGCCTTTAAAAAACGTAAAAACCATGCAAATTTATCTAGACTACAGCGCGACAACGCCCTCCCGCCCAGAAGTGATCGAAACGGTTCAAAAAACCCTGGTCGATGGTTGGGGCAATCCTTCGAGCCTGCATGGATGGGGTCAACGGTCAGCTTTAGCCCTAGAAACTGCCCGTTTGCAGGTTGCTAGTTCATTAAACGCGCCCAATCCCGACTCGATTGTTTTTACCTCTGGGGGAACGGAAGCGGATAATTTAGCCATTATGGGCATTGCGAGACAATATACCCAACCCCAACACCTCATTATTTCTAGTGTGGAACATTCCGCCGTTGCCGAACCTGTCCGTTGGCTAGAGAGCAGAGGCTGGCAAGTCACCCGTTTACCCGTGAATCTTCAAGGTCGGGTCAATCCCTTGGATTTAATTGCCGCAATTCAGGTTAATACGGTTTTAATTTCTATTATTTACGGTCAAAGTGAAGTGGGAACCCTCCAACCCATTGAAGCCTTGGGAAATATTGCGCGATCGCGGGGCATTTTGTTTCATACCGATGCGGTGCAAGTCATGGGAAGAGTTCCTTTGGATGTGCAACGTTTACCCGTCGATCTGGTTTCTCTCTCTAGTCATAAAATCTATGGTATTCAGGGAGCAGGAGCCTTATACGTGCGAGAAGGGGTGGAATTAGTTCCCTTGCTTGGTGGCGGTGGCCAGGAACAACGGTTACGCTCAGGCACTCAAGCCATGCCCGCGATCGCAGGTTTTGGAGTCGCCGCCGAATTAGCCGCTTCTGAAATGAATGAAGAAATTCCCCGTTTGATTGCCCTACGCGATCGATTATTTGAAAAATTTGTCGATTCTCCCTTTTTAAAACCCACAGGCGATCGCCTCTATCGTTTACCCCATCACACCAGCTTTGTCATTACCGATCCCTGTGCCTGCGGTCGCAATGAACCCATTACGGGTAAAAGCCTGGTTCGTCAATTAAATTTAGCAGGTATTGGCATTAGTGCAGGAGCCGCCTGCAATAGCGGAAAATTAAACCCCAGTCCCGTTTTATTGGCAATGGGCTATAGCGAATCAGAAGCACTAGGTGGAATTCGTTTAACCCTGGGACGAGAAACTGCGATCGCAGATATTGATTGGACGGCGATCGTCTTAGAGCAAATCCTAGAGCGATCAATGCCCCGATTAGTCGGAGTTTGTTGATTTTCTACCAAAAGCAATAAAAAAGGCGGGATAACCCCACCAAATGTTTAAAAATTACTGGTTTATTATAAGTTAAGGTCTTTAAATTGGCTGACCTCATTTGAATCATACCTAACATTATTTACGAAATGTTGTAATTATTGAGAATTCTTAATATTTTCTTTGGGATTCAAGATTAAACCCAATCAAATGTGCAAGTCTCTAAACGTTTTACGGTTAATATCATTCGAGCAATCAACACAATAAAAAAAGACCCGCCGAAGCGAGCCTTAATTGAATGACACTTATCCAAAACGAAAATTTAAACCCCAGTTTTAATCGGTTTAAAACTTGGCACAACTAGCTCACTATCTTGTTTCGTCAGCTTATTGTAGAGGCGTTCCGTATTGGGGAAATTCGCGGCGGGTAAGGTCGGATAACGACGATAGGGAACCGTATCTTCACCAAATAATTGTTGATATTCCAGACTATTAACCATTGACGTAATAAAAGCACGAATACCATCATTCGCCAAAATTTGGTTATACTTCTGAATCTCTTTTTGATTGAGAGGCGCACGACCAAGGAAATGCTTTGTTCCTAGCTCAATTACCTTGGTATTGGGGAAAGGTGCGTAGAATTCCTTAATATAAAGGTCAGATGTCCCTAAACCTTCAATAAACTCTTTAACGTTAATTTCGTTATTGCTGAGTTTACTTTCCAGCTTAGTGAATTCGGTCTCAATGATATAAGGCTCCAGATCCCGCTCGAAAATCTGACGATAAGCGGCACGCACAGTCGTTTGGACTGCCACCTTATCTACCGTTGTTAACAGCTTAAAGGCTTTAGACTGCTCCCGTTGAACCGTAACCCCTTGATTGATCCGAGACTTGATATCAGGTTCCGTGCGAATATCATGAACTTGACCCAATTCAATAAATCGAGGAGTTATTTCTTTGTCAACTCGTTGACCAATCTCTTCCCGAATCGTTCCAGGGCGAGCCGTCCGCATCTGTAAACCATTAGGGGTGAGATAGCGTTCGTAGGGAACTGTGTCATCACCAAAAGCCTCTTCATACTCCTTGGAGTCGATGATGGCATCAATGACGGCATAGACACCCTTTTTAGAAGCAAGATCAAAATAAGCATTGATTTCCTTGCGGCCATAGGTGGGACGACCTAAAAGACGACGGTGAATATATTCGATCGCCTTAACAACATAGAAAGGAGTCCAATAGAGTTTGATGAAAACCTCTGACTTGGCCAGATTTTTGACAAATTCCCGAACGGTAATGTCGCCATTTTCTAGCTTGATTTCGGAAACCGTTAATTTTTGACCTTCATAGAGATTCCGACCAAAGACTTGACGATAGGCCGCCCCAATCACCGCTTGGGTAGAATTTTCGCCAAATTGGATGTTTTTATCCTGACTATTTTTACCAGAACTCGGAAGTTGATTATTTAAACGGAAGACCTTTGCCCCCAAGGAACCAGGGAATTCACCCCGCGCATCGGGATTACTGATCTGATTATTGGTCGGTGCGCCGCGATGAATCAAAATCCGTTTGGTATCCTTACTGAAAGGAGAAGGACTGGCGGAAGGATTACGGGTTTCTTTCGGGAAAATGGCTCCAAATTGAATTTCTAGGGGATCATTGCCTGCACCGTAAACGTGTTGATCAGGTAGAGGGCGATCGTATTTGGCGTAGGTAGTGATAAATTGAGGGATTTTGCGGAAGGGCGCGCTGTAGTTAAACAGGTCTTGCTGCATTCCCCAATTGCGACATTCCTGGGCTTCTACCCCTAATCCGCGCAGATAGGGAACGGTTTCTTCCCCAAAATAATCCGAATATTCCTGGGAATCGACTAAAGCATCGATTAATGCCCCTAAACCACCACTGGAAACAATAGAGAAATAATTTTGGACTTCTTCGCGGGAACTGGGGCCTCTGCCGAGAAAGTGACGAAAGGCCAGTTCTAGGGCGCGACTGTTAATAAAGGGTTCATAAAATTGTTGACGATAGAGGGGAGATTTCCCTAAACGACGAACAAATTCCTTGGTAGAAATATCGCCATTTCTGACTTGAGATTCCAGATTAGAAATGCTCTGACTATAGGCACGGGTGATATCTCGTTCAAAAATTTGCCGATAAGCGGCTTTGACAACCTCTGATTTTTCAGTTTCCGATAAACCAGGCTTCATGACAAACTTTTGACGTTTTGCTGCCGCATTAAAATAACTCTGGGGGAGTTCTAAGCCTTGAATATCTCCTGATGGGCCTTGACGTAGCTTGGTTGAAGGGGTTGGAGCTTTAAATTCACTGACAAGAATATCAAAATATTGAAGAACAATGGCTTGCGCTTCTTTGTCACCGCGAAAATAGTCCGTTGCCGCCGCTCGCATTTCCTGTAAAGCAACAATGGTTGCATCAATGGAACAAGCGTTTTCGATAACTTCTTTTAATCCACGAGTGTTAACGACAATAATGTTGGGGTCGCCTGCCACGATCGCGTAAGTAACATAGCGCAAGAACCAGGACATATCCCGTAACGACTTCTGCATATTGCTGGGGCCGTAGCGCGCGATATTGATAGGACGGAAACCAGCAGGAACGGGGCCAGTGCTACTAAACACCGTTCTTAATCCACTCAAGAAACCGCCATTACCACCATTAGAACCGTCAGAATAGGTAACAGTACCAAGCTTCATCCCTTCTTGAACCGTTTGGGGCGCGCCGACCGTTGCCAGCACTTTTTCAGCAGGAGCTTCTACGGGTTTTTCGAGGTAGGCCATTGGGGAGCCACCCGTAAAAATCCGATTAGCCGCACGGGAAACGATCAAATCGGCGTTATTGGTCAATTCCTGAGCAATAGCTAACCGTTGACTACCCGATTGAAAAAACGTTGTTAACTCATTTAATTCAGATTTTTCTAAAAAGCGGTCCTGCTGTTCGGCCTGAGATATCGCCGAGACGGGAACTGTTTGGTACAGTTGCGGACGGGCTAATGAGCTTCCACCACTTGCCTTAACACTCATTGGATTTTAAGTATCTCCCATTAACAAATTGCGAATGCCTTAAAGCTAGGGTTTAAGATAGACCCACGCTCAGGCTGATTAAAATTAGATGGTTAATTATGATTCAGCCTCTAGATTAGAATGATTCGGGTAGCATGAGGGGAATTATTAAGAATTGTATAGATTTTGGGGATCACCCTTAAGTAACAACCCCCAATAGTTGAAGGTGCTTCTCCCGCGATCGCAAACAGAGAGAATATTTTAAGTTTTATTGCTGTCGATTTTCGAGTATTTCCGTTTGAGGTTTATGCCAAAGCCTAACGCGATCGCCGATCCCAGAATCGTTACAGGTTCAGGAACGGAAGAGACCGCAATGACTGATTTCTCAAGATTACGACAATAAAGCCCACATCCTGTGTTGTAGGAAACACCAAATCCGTCTAAAGATACACCAGGCACTATGCCTTCATTTGGAGCAATCGCTTGAAAAGTTAAGGTTGGGATTGAAATCGTTACACAATAAGGTTTGCCAAAAGGAGGGCCACCCCCACAAAAATAATTCGGTATTTGACCAGTTTCGCTTACTTGCCAACCAGATGGTGTTCCTGTTACCAAAACACTGGGACGAGGAGGAGAAGGTGGAATCCCAAAAGGAGTGAATGACACAGTAAATCCAACTAATTTAGCCATTGGGTCTAATTCTGGATCATGACGAACTTCTACTTGAAAAGTCTCCAAATAATTGCCTAATCCAAGAGATTGAAGACTAGTGGTAGATGTAGAAACCGCCTCTATGGGAATAATATCAAAGGCTAAAACTTTAGATGGTTCTATTCCTTGAACACCAGAAAGGATGACGATACTGGTAATAATCGTTTTGATTTGTCGAGATTTGGGTTCATTGATCTTGATATTTTTGAGTTTTTTTTTCTCTTTGGCTGAATCTATATATTTTTTTAACATGATTTTAATCAATCCTAAATAATTATTTTAAAGTGGATCTCTTGAAAATCAAAACAATACTTTATTACCTCTATTTTTTTGATCAGGAGTTATTGTAAATTTCACTGAATTGTCGATATTTTACAAAATTCTTTAAAACAAACTAATAAATTCCAATAAAAAAGTTGAAAAATTTTAAGGCAATGCTTGATTGTCAGTAACCTATCTAAAATTATTAATATAATCTCTCAAGTCCCAACAAATTATTCATGAAAATTAATATAATTAATACATTGACTTGAGGTTGATCCTATTATTTCGAGTAAATTTTGAAATAATCTCTCCTCTTTTTCAGCAAATCAACTTAAAAAAATATCAATGAATTTGCTGACTTTCTATGACTTGTTGAAAAACTTGTTTAAAAAAATGCGATCGCGAAATTTCATTAATTTTAGGGATCTTGTTCTTCTATTTTTCCTAGTCTCTTGATCTCTAGGCATTTTACCGCTACTATCTCCCAGGCTAGACTGTTATTTTGGCTTTTTCAGAGAACCCCATATAACCCCTTCGCATTGCCAAGTATTGCCTTCCTTTGCAGACTGTCGTTAAGATGCAACAAGGTTCATACCACAAATGCTCATCCTCACTCAGGAGCGATTATGCCCAAACTTTATGGATTAATCTTCACTTTCCTTGCCCTACTGCTCTATGCGTCTCCTGCCCAAGCGGGAAAATTATTGTTCTGGCGATTTGAATCCGCTAATAATCGTCTTGTTTTTAACACAGACAGTCGGGTACAACCAACGGCTCAATTAATTCCCGATCCGACCCGCGTTGTGATTGATTTGCCTGGGATCACTCTCGGAAGACCGACGGTTAATCAATCGATTGGCGGAAAAGTGACAGGGATTCGGGTTGCCCAATTTGACAGCTATACGACCCGATTGGTGATTCAACTTGCCCCTGGTTATACGGTTGATCCCCAGCAAGTTAAGGTTAGAGGAATTTCTCCCACCCAGTGGACAGTCGATCTTCCCACGCCCCAGTTTGTTTCCCAACCGATAAATTCCCCTCCGTCTCCCTCGACTGGCTCTCCTCAATCCCGATTCCCCGCCCCCCGTCCTAGTCAGGGCAATAGAAATTTTCAAGTCACTCAAAATGGGTTCTTTATTCGCACCGAAAGAAACGGTAGCAGTGGAGCGATCGCCCCAAAGCGTTCTGAAGACGGTAAAACCATGACTCTCAGTTTGCCTGGAGCCGTCTTCCCCAATGACTTAAATGGGCAAACGTTAGCGGTGAATCAGTACGGTGTGGGGGATATTACCTTTTCTCAAGCTTCGGGAAATCCCCAGATTGCTTTGGCGATCGCCCCTGACAGTCCCGATTGGCAAGCTAGTTATAGCCGCCTGGGAGGATTAGTGCTGTTTCCCAGGGGAGGCATCAGGGGAACACAGAGTTTAACGGCTCCTCCTTCTACGGGAACCCCCTTATCCACGCTTTCTCCTAAAAATTCTACTAATTCCCTCAGTCGTTTTTCTGGTGCAACGATTAATTCTGTGGATCTCGTTAACAATAATCGTCAATTGATTGTTCAAGCCGATCGCACTGTCCGAGCTAGGGGAAATTGGAATCGTCTTTCGGGAACCTACGAAATTCGCATTGAAAATGCCCAATTATCTGAAGGTCTCAAGGGGCCACAGTTGGGTCGGAGCAGTCCTATTTATCAATTACGAATTCGTCAAGAACAGGGAAACGTCGTTGTTATTGAGGCAACACCCGCAGTAGGAACCCGATTCGGGCAATTTAGTCAGCCCAGGGCAGATTTAATCTCCCTAGAAGTTAATTCTTCCTCCTTTGCTGGCTCTCGGAATCCTATTTCTTCTTACCCTGGTTCCACTTACCCCAGACCGTCCTATCCCAGCACCCCAAACAGGGGGTCTTCCTCTGGTATCTCCATCAATATCCCGCCCCCCGCTAACAATAATCCCTATCCTACGGATTCCTATCCGACCAATCGCCCTCCTGTTAAGGGACAACGTCTGGTATTTATTGATCCTGGTCATGGCGGAAAAGATCCAGGGGCGATCGGATTAGGCGGCGTTCAGGAAAAAGATGTTATTTTGCCCATTTCCCACTACGTTGTCCAATACCTACAACAACAGGGAATCCAGACCATGATGGCCCGTACTGGCGACTATTTTGTGAGTTTGCAAGGGCGTACCGATATGGCTAACCGAGCAGGGGCTGATGTATTTGTCAGTATTCACGCCAATTCTATGGGGGCAAAACGACCCGATGTTAATGGTTTAGAGGTCTATTATTTCGGCGATCGCGGCTTGTCCGATGCCATTCACCGTAGTATTCTAAAAACCGTCAATGTAGGAGATAGACGGGTAAGAAAGGCGAGATTTTATGTCCTGCGTCATAGTCGAATGCCCTCAACCCTAGTAGAAGTCGGTTTTGTGACAGGCTACGACGACTCAGCCAAACTCACCAATCCGAGCTATCAAAGGCAAATGGCCCAGGCGATCGCCAGGGGAATTGTGGAATATATGCAACAAAATCGCTTGTAATTACGTTAATTATTTTTAACAGGGAGCAAAGTTACTTAGATTCTCGAATCTATCTTAATATTTTCTTTAAGAATATTTACTTCCTTGGATATTCATGTTTAAATTATCAACAACTTATTCTTATTGCCTCTATGAGAGAATCTCAGCATAGTCGGATCGGTGTTTTTGACAGTGGTGTGGGTGGATTAACCGTTTTAAGAGAACTCTATCGGCAACTTCCTAAGGAATCCATTCTTTACTTTGGTGACACCGCCCGACTGCCCTACGGCGATCGCTCCCCCTCAGAAATTATCCAGTTTGTTCGAGAAATTCTGACTTGGATGGCCCAAGAAAACGTGAAAATGGTCATCATGGCCTGCAACACCAGTTCAGCGTTGGCCCTAGAAGCCCTTCGAGACGAATTTAACTTTCCTGTGTTAGGGGTTATTCTCCCAGGAGCCAGAGCCGCCGTCCGTCATGGCAAAAGAATTGGAGTCATCTCCACCCCCGCCACCGCCGCCAGTAACGCTTACCGCAATGCCATCCAAGAAATCAGTCCCAACGCCCAGGTTTGGCAGGTCGGTTGTCCCAAATTTGTCCCCCTCATCGAGCAAAATCGAATCTATGACCCCCACACCAAAGAAGTGGCCAGGCAATACCTCAATCCCCTTTTAGAAAAAAATATTGATACCCTCGTCTATGGCTGTACCCACTATCGACACCTCAAACCCGTTTTCCAAGAAATTCTCCCTGCAACCGTCCAACTGATTGATCCCGCCAGTTATGTGGTGAAAGCGGCTCAAAAAGAACTAGAAATTTTAGGATTAACCAATTCAACCCTTACCCTACCAACTCGGTTTGGCGTAAGTGGTTGTCCCGAAATTTTCACCCAACTCTCTCAACAATGGCTAGGATTTTTACCCAATGTTGAAAAAATTTGCTTACCCTCCGTTGCCTCGCCATCCCTCTCAATGGAATTCATGGACTAGAATATTGAGAAAATAAAAATTGTTTTTCAGTTAAATGTCATAGCGCAACTATTCGTATTCTGTACTAAAAATGCCATTAAGGCGAACCAAATCATTCGATCAATAAAATTGGTTCATTTTTATTGTCAACTGTCCTTCATCTCTGCTATGATAACAATTCGGATTATAAATGATCACTATTTTATTCACCTGTCCTGAGAGCAATCGTGGCAAATAATAAGTCCGCGCAGAAGCGCATCGAAATTTCTGAACGTAACCGACTCCGTAACAAGTCCTATAAGTCGGCAGTCAAAACCCTAATGAAAAAAACCATCCAGTCTGTGGATGCTTACACCACTAGTCCCAGCGAAGAACAGCTAGAAACGGTGAAAGCCAATCTATCCGCCGCCTACAGCAAAATTGATAAGGCAGTTAAGCGCAATGTTTTACATCGCAATACGGGAGCCAGAAGAAAAGCTTCTTTAGCGAAAGCCGTCAAAAAAGTAGAAACCGTATCCTAAAATGGCACTATCACGGATTTTAGTGGTAAATCCCTAGATTTTAGCCATCTTTGACATCATTAACGTTTTTAGAGATTTTTCGGTTTTAAAAAGCCGATTTCTTAGTTGGATTGACTTCAATCGTCCTGGGGGATGCCGATGCAACTAATTGATACGCACGTTCACATCAATTTCGATGTTTTTCAAGCCGATCTTGGCGATTTGCAAGACCGTTGGCGAGAAGCAGGGGTTGTGCATTTAGTTCATTCCTGTGTTGAACCCAGGGAGTTTAAGCAAATTCAGTCTATTGCTGATCGGTTTCCCGAAATGTCCTTTGCCATTGGACTCCATCCCCTAGATGCTCAGAAATGGAAAGATAACACCGCCCAGGAGATCCTAACTGCCGCTCAGTCGGATCGGCGGGTTGTTGCCATTGGGGAAATGGGGTTGGATTTCTACAAAGCTGATAATCGGGATTGGCAAATTGAGGTTTTTCTCGCCCAACTGGAGATCGCCTTTGAACTGGATAAACCTGTGATCATCCACTGTCGGGATGCGGCTCCTGAACTGCGAGAAGTCCTTCAAACTTACCACCGAGAAAATAGAAATATTCGCGGGGTGATGCACTGTTGGAGTGGGAATCCAGAGGAAACCCAATGGTTCTTGGATCTGGGTTTTTATGTGAGTTTCAGCGGGATTGTTACCTTCAAGAAAGCCGAAACCGTGCAAAACAGCGCGAAAATGGTTCCTCTAGACCGTCTTTTGGTAGAGACGGATTGTCCTTTTTTGGCCCCTGCTCCCTACCGAGGAAAACGGAATGAACCCGCCTATGTCCGCCATGTCGCGGAATATTTGGCTCAGTTACGGGGAATTTCCCTGGAAGATTTGGCCCAAGCAACTACCCACAATGCTTGCCAACTTTTTAGTTTACCTTTTCAACCAAAATAAGAAATAGCCCATGATTTAAACTTTTTTTCCTTAATTTTGCCCCAAAATCCTTCTTTTTTTAAGACCCCGATCCTTGTAACTTTTATTGACGAAATTATGACCAACAGTCTCCTGCCCGATTTAATTGAAATTCAACATTCCAGTTTCCGCTGGTTTCTAGAAGAGGGGCTGATCGAAGAACTCGACAGTTTTTCGCCGATTACCGACTATACTGGCAAATTGGAGCTACATTTTTTAGGAAAAGATTACAAGCTCAAGGAACCGAAGTATTACGTTGATGAAGCCAAACGTCGCGATGCAACCTACTCAGTACAAATGTATGTGCCGACTCGCTTGATTAATAAGGAAACGGGAGAAATTAAGGAGCAGGAAGTTTTTATTGGGGATTTGCCCTTAATGACCGAGCGGGGAACCTTTATTATTAATGGTGCAGAACGGGTTATCGTTAATCAGATTGTGCGATCGCCTGGGGTGTATTACAAAAAAGAATTAGATAAAAATGGTCGTCGTACCTATTCGGCTTCCTTAATTCCTAATCGCGGGGCTTGGTTAAAATTTGAAACCGATAAAAATGGCCTAGTCTGGGTGCGTATTGATAAAACCCGTAAGCTTTCGGCTCAGGTTTTACTAAAGGCGATCGGCTTGGGCGACAATGAAATTATGGATTCCCTACGGCACCCAGAGTTTTATCAAAAAACCCTCGAAAAAGAAGGAAATCCCACCGAAGAAGAAGCTCTGATCGAACTCTATAAAAAATTACGTCCAGGGGAACCTCCCACCGTCAGTGGGGGACAGCAATTATTAGAATCTCGCTTTTTTGACCCTAAACGCTATGATTTAGGCCGTGTCGGGCGGTATAAACTCAATAAAAAACTACGCCTGAGTGAACTGGATGTCACCCGTGTTCTGACTCCCAAGGATATTTTGTGTGCGATCGACTATCTAATCAACCTAGAATTTGACACAGGCACCACCGATGATATTGACCACTTAGGGAATCGTCGAGTGCGTTCAGTCGGTGAACTATTGCAAAATCAAATTCGGGTCGGACTAAATCGCCTAGAGCGGATTATTCGGGAACGGATGACGGTTACTGAATCGGATGCCCTAACTCCTGCTTCCTTGGTGAATCCTAAGCCCTTGGTAGCCGCGATTAAGGAGTTCTTTGGTTCTTCCCAACTGTCTCAATTCATGGATCAAACCAATCCCTTGGCAGAATTAACCCATAAACGTCGGATTTCTGCCCTTGGGCCAGGGGGACTGACCCGTGAGCGGGCAGGCTTTGCGGTACGAGATATTCACCCCTCCCATCATGGACGGATTTGCCCCGTAGAAACCCCAGAAGGCCCCAATGCGGGTTTAATCGGTTCCTTAGCGACCTGTGCGCGAGTTAATTCCTACGGATTTATTGAAACCCCCTACTACAAAGTCGAAAATGGTCGAGTTTTGCGAAATACGGAACCCATTTACCTCACGGCTGATGAAGAAGATGATATGCGGGTCGCACCTGGGGATATTTCCACTGATGCCGAAGGCAATATTTTAGGAGAAAGTGTTCCCATTCGCTATCGTCAAGAATTTTCCACCACGACTCCTACCCAGGTAGATTATGTGGCAGTGTCCCCTGTCCAAATTGTCTCGGTCGCAACTTCCATGATTCCCTTCCTAGAACATGATGACGCTAACCGCGCTTTGATGGGTTCCAATATGCAACGTCAAGCGGTTCCCCTCTTGCGTCCCGAACGTCCTTTAGTGGGAACGGGCTTGGAAGCTCAGGCCGCACGGGATTCGGGAATGGTAATTGTTTCTCGGACGCATGGTGTTATTAGTTATGTTGACGCAACCACTATCAAGGTTCAGGTAACTCAACCGAATAACCCCAATGCCGCGCCCCAGGAAATTACCTACGATTTACAAAAATACCAACGTTCTAACCAAGATACCTGTTTGAATCAACGTCCTCTGGTCTATCAAGGGGAGGAGGTGGTTCCTGGTCAAATTTTGGCCGATGGTTCGGCGACGGAGGGGGGGGAATTAGCTCTAGGTCAAAATATCCTCGTTGCCTATATGCCCTGGGAAGGCTACAACTATGAAGACGCAATTCTCATTAGTGAACGCTTGGTTTATCACGATACCTACACCAGTATCCACGTTGAAAAATTTGAAATCGAAGCTCGTCAAACCAAGCTAGGGCCAGAGGAAATTACCCGTGAAATCCCTAATGTGGGGGAAGATTCTCTGCGTCATTTAGATGAACAGGGGATTATTCGCATTGGTGCCTGGGTTGAATCGGGGGATATTTTAATTGGAAAAGTGACTCCCAAGGGAGAAGCGGATCAGCCCCCAGAAGAAAAACTCTTACGGGCAATTTTCGGTGAAAAAGCGCGGGATGTGCGGGATAATTCCCTCCGAGTACCTAATGGTGAAAAGGGTCGCGTCGTTGATGTGCGGGTCTTTACACGGGAAAAAGGGGATGAGTTGCCCCCTGGTGCCAATATGGTGGTTCGGGTATATGTCGCTCAAAAACGCAAAATTCAAGTGGGCGATAAAATGGCGGGTCGTCATGGCAATAAGGGAATTATTTCTCGGATTCTGCCCATTGAGAGTATGCCTTACCTCCCCGATGGCCGTCCCGTTGACATTGTACTGAATCCTTTGGGGGTTCCGTCACGGATGAATGTGGGTCAGGTGTTTGAATGTCTGCTGGGTTGGGCAGGAGAAAATCTGGGTTTGCGCTTTAAGGTGACTCCCTTTGATGAAATGTATGGGGCGGAGGCTTCCCGTGAAACCGTCAATGGTTTATTAGCCGATGCGGCCAAAAAGCCCAATAAGGACTGGGTCTTTAATCCTGAAACGGCGGGCAAAATTCAAGTTTTTGATGGTCGCACGGGAGAACCTTTTGATCGACCCGTTACGGTTGGGCAGGCCTATATGCTGAAACTGGTTCACCTGGTTGATGATAAAATTCACGCCCGTTCCACAGGCCCCTATTCTCTAGTTACGCAACAACCCCTTGGTGGTAAGGCGCAACAGGGTGGACAACGGTTTGGAGAAATGGAGGTTTGGGCCTTGGAAGCCTACGGTGCGGCTTATATCTTGCAGGAATTATTGACGGTGAAATCCGATGATATGCAGGGTCGTAATGAAGCACTGAATGCGATCGTTAAAGGTAAACCGATTCCTCGTCCTGGTACGCCTGAATCCTTTAAGGTGTTGATGCGCGAGTTACAATCCTTGGGACTAGATATTGCCGTTCATAAGGTTGAGTTAGCGGAAGACGGTACGAGTCGGGATGTGGAGGTTGATTTGATGGTTGAGACTCAACGTCGCGCTCCTAGTCGTCCGACCTATGAATCTTTAAATGTTGGAGATTTGGAGGAAGAAGAGGTCTAAAGAGTGAAGAGATGATAGGGAATAGTTAATAGAAAAACAGCTAAAAACCTTGTTATATCTATCAACTATTTCTCGCTGTCTCTTATACACATCTCCGAGCC
>ERZ1022729.15-NODE-15-length-19383-cov-9.512469_pt1 | contig 19383 bp, 18 predicted proteins | sample MGYA00520880_ERZ1022729 | MGnify/ENA primary metagenome ERZ1022729 (study PRJEB33162, sample SAMN09537598) | freshwater metagenome | isolation source: freshwater | place: Canada:Alberta | collected 2017-07 | study: EMG produced TPA metagenomics assembly of the...
CGGCGGGAGGCAGAGGTCGGGCGTCGGGGCGGCCGCGAGCCGCGGGCGAGGCATGGAAAAAGCTTGGCGCAACCCACCCACAACCACAATACCGGTGTACCGGTTTTGCGAAACCAATGTGGTCGACCACGCAGAAGCCCGCATGGGATGCGGGCATCGTGGCCCGGTTCCATCGCGCTCGGCCGTCTTCGGCATCGTCGTCATCCGCCGATCGATGCCGGATGACGCGAGGGCATCACGGTCGCCTTGGCTCCGCAGGCGCGTGCGGATGGCGGCCCCGGTGGGGACGCGTCCGGCGCGTCAGGGCCACAGGCCCCTCTGGCCGGTCAGGCGCTGCCGCCATCCACCTGCAGCACCTGGCCCGTCACCCAGCCGGCATAGGGGCTGGCGAAGAACAGCACCGCATTGGCGATATCCTCGACCGAGCCCAGCCGGCGCATCGCGAGCCGTTGGATCATCGCCTTCTGGCCGGCTTCGCCATAGCTCTCGAACTGCTTGATGGATGACGGGTTGGACAGCACGAAGCCAGGCGCCACCGAATTCACCGTCACGCCGAAGGGACCGAATTCGCGTGCCAATTGCCGCGTCAGCCCGACCAGCCCGTGCTTGGCCGAACAATAGGCCTGGATCCCGGTCAGCGATGCCTTCAGCCCGGCGCCGGAGGTGATCGTGACGATCCTGCCCGCCTTCGCGCGCTTCATGCCCGGCGCGCAGGCCCGGGCGAGGGCGAAGGCGGCGTGCAGGTTCACGTCGAAGATCGCGTGCCAGTCGTCTTCCGGCACCTCCTCGATCGGGCGCGCCACCTGGCCGCGTACGCCGCCGGCGTTGGAGACCAGAACGCCCACCGGGCCGCCGGTCGTGTCCTCGATACGCTTGATCCAGCTCGCGGCCGCGCCCTTCGCCGTCAGGTCGAAGGCGGCGGTGGCGATGCTGCCGGCCGCGCTGGCGGTCTCGGCCAGGGCGGCCTCCGACAGGTCGCAGGCGAAGACGCGAGCGCCGAGGGCGGCGAAGCCGCGCGCGATCGCCTGGCCGAAGCCATGCCCCGCACCCGTGACCGCGACCGTGACGCCATCGTAGCGGATCTGCATGGCTGTTCCCTCAGGCTTGGGTGAAGGCGGCGCGCGTGGTGCCGCTCAGCGCGCGCAGCAGGGCGACCCAGGCGGCGAAGCCCTCGGCGATCGCGCTCTCGCGCCAATTCTCGTTGGGCGCGTGGAAATCCTCATCCGCCGTCGCGAAGGAGAACATGACGGTGTCGAGCCCCGCGACGTTGCGCGCGATATCGGCCAGCGGCAGCGTCGCCCCCATGCGCACCCGCAAGGGCCGACGGCCGGTCGTGCTCTCCAACGCCGTCTCCGCCGCCAGCAGCAGCGGATGGCGGGGCGGCAGCGCATAGGCGAAGGTGCCTTCGCGCGTCGCCGCGACCGTCAGCTCCGCACCTGGGGGGCAATGCGCGCGCAGATGCGCGGCGACCGCATCCGCCGCGCGCGCCGGATCCTGGCCGGGCACGAGCCGCATGGACAGCTTGGCCTGCGCCGTGGCCGGGATCACGGTCTTGCCGCCCGCGCCGGTATAGCCGCCCCACATCCCGTTCACGTCGAGCGTCGGACGCAGCCAAAGACGTTCCAGGAACTCCGCCGGGCTCAGTCCGCTCGGCGCGATGCCGATGGAGGCGTCATGCGCGGCGACGTCATAGGGAATGCGGGCGAGTTCCGCGCGATCCGCCTCGGTCGGCTGCGGCGCATCGGCCCAGAATCCGGCGACAGCGACATGGCCCTCGGCGTCGTGCAGCGTGGCGAGCAGCTTCGCCATGGCATGCAGCGCATTCGGCGCGACGCCACCATAGCGGCCGGAATGAAGATCCTTCGCCGCCGTGCGCAGCGTGATCTCCATCGCGGTGTTGCCGCGCGTGCCGATGGTCATCGTCGGCATGTCGGCGCGCCAGCGCGCGCCATCGGCGGATAGCACCGCATCGGCCCGCAGCGCATCGGCATGCCGCGTCAGGATCGCGCCGAGGGTCGCCGATCCGCATTCCTCCTCGCCTTCCAGCAGCAGCGTGACATTGACGGGCAGGCGGCCCTCGGTCGCGAGGAAGGCGCCGAGCGTCTCCACCGCCAGCAGGAACGGCCCCTTGTCGTCCGACACGCCGCGCCCGTACAGGCGCCCATCGCGCGACGTCAGCACGAAGGGCGGCGAGGCCCATTCGCCCAGGGGATCGGGCGGTTGGACATCGTAATGCCCGTAGACCAGCAGCGTCGGCGCATTCGGCCCCGCGCCATGCCATCGCGCGGTGACGGCGGGATGGCCGCCGGCCGCGATCTCCCGCGCATCCTGGAAGCCGAGCGCCGCGAGCCGCGCCAGCAGCCAGCGGCGCGCCGCCGCCATGCCTTCCGCATAGGCCGGGTCGGTGGAGACGGAAGGGCAGGCCACCAGCTCCGCCAGCCGCCCGACGAAGCCGGCGCGATCGGCCAGCAGCCGGCCGAGAACCGGGTCGTTCATGCGATCGCGGCCAGCAATGCGGCAAAGGTCTCCGGCGATTGCTCGCGCCGGCCTTCCTCGATGTCGGCGATCAGCCGGCCCACCGCGCTCAAGGCCGGGGTCGGGATGCCGAGTTCCGCCGCGAGCGCCGGCACGATGCCGAGCTGCGCGCCCGATTCCGTCTTGCGCTTCCGCACCGCCAGATCGCGCCAGATACCCGAATGGGTCTTGGCGCTCTGCGACGTGAACGCCCGCAGCCAGTGGATAACGGCGATGGCGTCCGCATCCGGCCGGTCCGGCGCGAAGGCCATCGGCGCGTAGCCACCGAAGCCGCGCGGCGTGATGCCCTTGGCCAGCGCCACCGCCACCACTTCCCGCCCCAGCGCCAGCCAGGCCGGCATCTTCGCGGAATCGGCGAAATTCTGCGTCATCGAATCATGGTTCAGCGCGGTGGCGAACAGCATCGCACCATAGCCGATCTTGCCCCAGAGATAGCCCCAGATATCGTCGGTCAGGATCGCGTCAGGCTCGAATTCCTGGCAGAGCCCGAACATCGCGCGGGTGCGGTCGCGGATGGCGCCGTCGATCTCACCCACCACCATGGATCCGCGGCTGCCATACAGGATGCGCCCCGGGCCATGCCAATCGGCGCTGAAATTCACGAAGCACCCCATCGTGCGCTCCGCGCCCACGGCAGCGGCGATCTCGATCTCGTTGAGGCCGTTCTGGGCGGAGAAGACGAAACCATCGGGCGCAAGGTGGGGCGCCAGCATCGGCAAGGCGGCCTTCGTCGCCTGCGCCTTCACCGCCAGCACGATGCGCGAATAGCGACCCGTCAGCTCTGCCGGCGTGACAGCCGGGATGCGCTGCGTGAATTCATCCACCGGCCCGAAGATCTCGAGGCCCGTGCTGCGGCAGGCCTCGACATGCTCGGCCGCCGTGTCCACCAGCAGAACGTCATGGCCCGCGCGCGCCCACCAGGCGCCCAGCGTGCCGCCGATGGCGCCCGCGCCCCAGATCAGGATGGGGTCGCTCATGCCCAGGGGCCTTCGAGCGCGGCGCGCGTTTCCGCCACGCCGGTCTCCCACAGGCGCAGCATGTCTTCATCCGGCTTGCGCCAGGCATCGCCGAAGGACCCGTCGCCGAGCATCGCGCGCACCGCGGCCGGCGGCGAGGCCTTCATCAGCGCCATGTCCACAGAAGGCTTGGACCCGGCGGGCGCGGGCGCATTGGCCAGCCGCGTCCAGGGAAAATTCTCCATCCAATTGCCGTGGCTACCGCCGCGGGAGATGGCCATCGCCGCGTCCCAGGTGCGGGGCTGGTTGTACCAGTTGTGGAACTTGATCGAGAGCTTCGGGTTCTCCGTCATCATCTGCAGCGCCAGCGCACCGACCGGCGCGTTGCCGCCATGCCCGTTGACGATCAGGATGCGACGGAAGCCCGCGCGCGCCACGCTCTCGATCAGGTCGCGCGCGACAGCCAGCAGCGTCTCCACACGCAGGCTGATGCTGCCGGGAAACTCGGCGAAGTAGGGTGCGAGGCCGAAGGGCATCGCCGGATAGACCGGCACGCCGAGCGGCTCGGCCGCTTCGACCGCGACGCGTTCGGCCAGGATCGCGTCCACGCAGAGCGAGAGCTGCGCGTGCTGCTCCGTGCTGCCGAAGGGCAGGATGCAGCGATCATCGCGGCGGAGGTACTCCTCCACCTGCATCCAGTTCATCTCGGAAATGCGCATGGCGTCCTCCGCAGTGGCCGGGGGGCCTGCTGGCCCCCCGGATCAGCTCCCGCCCTTCGTTACCGGCCGGCGACCGGCGTCACGTCCCAGGCATAGGTTTCCTCGTCGCTGCGCCCGACGCGCAGCGTCACGCGGTCACGCCGCATCGCCCAGGCCGAGCCCACGGCGGCCAGCGGGATCACCACGCGGTCGGCCGTGACCTTGGCGCCGATCTCCTGCAGCAGCTGTTCGCGGCGACGGTCGTCGAGTTCGATATTCGCCGCCTGGATCAGGCGATCGACCTCGGGGTTGGCGTAGCCGTTCCAGTTGAAGGCGCCGAGCCGCAGCTGCGCGTTGTTCGAATGGGAATTGGCCGCGTAGTAGTAGTTCGCCTCACCCGTCAGCGTGCCCCAGCCCGCCATGATGTTGGAGAGTTCGCCGCGCGCACGCGCGGGGAAGATCACCGCCGCCGGCTGGCCCGCGGCCTGCACTTCAAGCCCGATACGCGCCAGCATCTGCGTCATTGCCGCCCCCACGCCGGCATCGCCGGGCAGGCGGTTGTTGCTGAAGTTCAGCACCATGCGGAAGCCGTTGGGATACCCGGCCTCGCCCAGCAGCTGGCGGGCGCGCTGGACATTCGGCGTCGGGATCGTCAGCGCCGGATTGAAGCCGAAGATGCCGGGCGTGACCATCTGGCTGACCGGCGTGCCGAGGCCCTCCATCGCCACTTCCGCCAGCGCGCGCCGGTCGAGCGCGAGGTCGATCGCTTCCCGCACGCGGGCATCGCGATAGGGGTTGGCGGCCAGGCGCGATCCATCGCGCGCGCTCACCTGCGGCGTGGTCTCGCGCTGGTCGAGCGCCAGGTTGAAGACATAGACCGTCTCCGCCTTGATGACGGAGAGCGTCCGGTCGCGTTCCAGCGTCGCGACATCGGCGGCGGGCACGCGGACGATCATGTCCACCTGGCCGGTGCGGAGTTGCGCGACGCGCGCGGCCGGGTTGGCGATTTCGCGCCGCACATGCCGCGCCCAGGCGGGGCGACCGTTCCAGTGTTCGTCGAAGCGCTCCACCGTGAACTGCTCGCGCGGCGTCCAGGACCCGAAGCGATAGGGGCCGGTGCCGATCGCGGCGCGGCCGGAATTGAAGGCCTCGTTGGAATTTTCCGGCGTCAGACCCGCGGTGGCGCGGGCGGAGGTCACGAAAAGCCGGATGAAATCATTCGGCAGCGTCGGCGCCGGGCCGTCGGTGACGATCTGGATGGTGTGGGGGTCTACGATCCGCACTTCCTGCACGCGGCGGACGTAGATGCGAGTCGGATTCGGGCCCGACAGCGTCTGCATGCGGCGGATGGAGGCCGCGACGTCTTCCGCCGTCATGTCCGATCCGTCATGGAACTTCACGCCGCGGCGCAGGCGGAACTCCCATGTCGTGGGGTTCACGATGCGCCAGGATTCGGCGAGGCCCGGCTCCACCTGCAGCCGGTCGCCGGAATGCGTCAGCGTGTCGAAGACATGCTTGAGCGATTCAGAATGCGTGCCCGTGGCGGTGAAGTGCGGGTCGATGCTCTCAGGCCCCGCGATGACACCCATGGTGAGCGTCTGCGCGCCCGCGGTGCCGGCCATGAGCGCAACCGCGGCACCGGCCAACATGAAGCGACGGCAATCTTGATGCATCTGGACGGCCCTTTCTGAAGGTTCCTTGCGTCAGCATGCTAGGGACGGCTTGCGCCGGCTGTCCATGCCCCGATACTGCGGGGCATGCTCGGCTACGTCATTCAGCGTCTGATCCAGGCTTCGCTCGTCATGCTGGCGATGTCGGCGCTGGTCTTCGTCGGCGTCTACGCGATTGGCAATCCGATCGACGTGCTGATCTCCCCCGACGCGACGCAGGACATTCGCGCGGCAACGATCCGGCATTACGGGCTCGACCTGCCGCTGTGGCAGCAATACCTCGCTTTCCTCGGTCGGCTTGTGCAGGGCGATCTGGGGCGCAGCTTCGTGCTGAATATCCCGGTGCTGGAACTCGTGCTGAGCCGGCTGCCCGCGACGTTGGAACTCGCGCTGGCCTCGGTGCTGATCGGTGCCTTCATCGGAATCCCCTTGGGGATCTATGCCGGCTACAAGCCGGACAGCCCGGTCTCCAAGGGAATCATGGCGGCCTCGGTGCTTGGCTTCTCGGTGCCGACCTTCTGGGTCGGGCTGATCCTGATCCTGACCTTCGCGGTGAACCTCGATTGGCTGCCGGCAGGCCAGCGCGGCCCGACGGTGGAGGTGTTGGGCGTCGGCTGGTCCTTCCTGACGCTGGAAGGACTTCAGTTCCTGGCGCTGCCCGCGCTGAACCTCAGCCTGTTCAAGCTGGCGATGATGATCCGCCTGTCGCGCGCGGGGACGCGGGAGGTGATGTTGTCCGACACGGTGAAGTTCGCCCGCGCCGCGGGCCTGTCGGAATTCACCATCCTCCGCCGCCATGTGCTTCGGCTGATTTCCATCCCGTTGGTGACCGTGTTCGGGCTGGAGTTCGGATCGACCCTGGCTTTCGCGGTGGTGACGGAGACGATCTTCTCCTGGCCGGGTGTCGGCAAGCTGATCATCGATTCCATCACCTCGCTCGATCGGCCGGTGATGGTGGGCTACCTGGTGCTGGTCGCCTTCCTGTTCGTGACCATCAACCTGGTGGTGGACCTGACCTACGCGCTGCTCGACCCGCGGCTTCGGCGCGGGGGGCGCGTCTGATGGCGGCCTTCTGGCGCGAATATCGGGAGAGCTGGATCGCGGTCGTCGCGCTCGCCGTGGTCCTGCTGGTGGTCGCGGCCGCGCTGCTGGCGCCCTGGATCACGCCGCAGGATCCCTACGACCTGGCGAATCTGAACCTGCGCGATGCGCGGCGCGCGCCGGGCTTCGTGGGGTCCGGCGGCTATGTCCATTGGCTCGGGACCGATGCGCAGGGGCGCGACCTGTTCTCCGCCATCCTGTACGGCCTGCGGATCTCCCTGCAGATGGGCATCGCGGCGGGGGCGGTGGCGATGACGCTTGGCGCCACGCTCGGCATCCTGGCGGCGAATGCCGGCGGCCGGATCGAGCAGGCGATCATGCGCGTGGTGGATCTGCAATTGTCCTTCCCGGCCATCCTGCTGGCGCTGGTGCTGGTGGCGGTGCTGGGGCAGGGGAAGGTGCCGCTGATCATCGCGCTGGTGACGGCGCAATATGCCTATTTTGCCCGCACCGCCTATGGCGCCGCGACCGCCGAGCGGCAGAAGGATTACGTGGAGGCCGCACGCGCCACGCCGCTGCCGGGCCATCGCGTGGTGGTGCGGCATCTGCTGCCGAACTGCCTGCCGCCGCTGATCGTGGTGGGCACCGTGCAGGTGGCGAACGCCATTTCGCTGGAGGCGACGCTGTCCTTCCTCGGCCTCGGGCTGCCGCCGACCGAGCCCTCGCTCGGCATGCTGATCGCCAACGGCTTCCAGTACATGATGAGCGGGCGGACCTGGATCTCGGTTTATCCGGGCATCGCGTTGATCGTGCTGATCGTCGCCATCAACGTCGTCGGCGACCAGCTGCGCGACCAGTTCAACCCGCGGCTGCGCCGATGACGGACAGGCTGCTCGAGGTCCGGGATCTGCAGACCCACTTCCATACGCGCGCGGGCGTGCTGAAGGCGGTCAATGGCGTTTCCTTCACGCTGGAGCGCGGGGAGATCCTTGGCCTGGTCGGTGAGAGCGGGTCGGGCAAGTCGGTCACCGGCTTCTCGCTGATCGGGCTGGTGGACCCGCCCGGGCGCATCGCGGCGGGGTCGTCCATCCGCTTCGACGGGCAGGAGTTGGTCGGGCTACCACAGGCCCAGATGCGCGCGCTGCGCGGAAAACGCATCGCGATGATCTTCCAGGACCCGGCCGCGACGCTGAACCCCGTGCTGACCATCGGCCAGCAGATGACCATGGCCGTCCAGGCGCATGGCGGCGGCGGCGAAGCGGCGGCGCGGGCGCTGGCGGCGCGCAGCCTCACGCGGGTGGGCATCCCCGATGCGGTCGCGCGGCTTGACGCCTATCCGCATGAATTCTCGGGCGGCATGCGCCAGCGCGTGGCCATCGCCATCGCCCTGCTGCATGAGCCTGAACTGATCATCGCCGACGAGCCGACCACCGCGCTCGACGTCTCGATCCAGGCGCAGATCCTGGCGGAGATGAAGGCGCTGGCGAAGGACAGCGGGACGGCGCTGATCTGGATCAGCCACGACCTGGCGACCGTCTCCTCCCTCGCGGATCGGGTCATGGTCATGTATGCCGGCCGGATCGTGGAGCGCGGCGCGGTGGCCGATGTGCTGCGCGCCCCCATCCATCCCTATACGCGCGGCCTGCTGGACAGCCTGCCTGCGCTTGCGACGCCTGGCGAGAAGCTGGCGCAGATCCCCGGCAGCACGCCATCGCTGCTCGCGCTGCCGCCGGGCTGCCCCTTCGCGCCGCGCTGCCCGCGGGCGAGCGAGGCCTGCCGTACCGACCCGCCGCTGGTCGGCGATGCACAGCATGGCGCGCTGTGCCACCATCCCTTGGAGGTGGTGGCGTGACGCCGATCCTGGTGGCCGAGAACGTCACGCGCCGCTTCGCGCCGCGCCTCACGCTGGGCGATCGCATCGCGGCGGCGCTGGGGGCCAAGGCGGACCGGCGCGCGGTGCAGGCGGTGACGGATGTCTCGCTTGCGGTGCGGCGGGGCGAGACGCTTGGGTTGGTGGGCGAATCCGGCTGCGGCAAATCGACCTTGGGGCGCATGCTGGCCGGCATCCTGCCGCCGACCGAGGGGCGCGTGCTGCTGGACGGCGGCGCGCCGATGCAAGGCGGGCACAAGACCACCACGCGTATCCAGACCGTGTTCCAGGATCCCTTCGCGTCGCTCAATCCGCGCATGCGGATCGGCGAGACGATCGCGGAGGGGCCGGTGACGCATGGCCTGATCCCAAGGCGACAGGCCGCGCGCTTCGCCGGCGAGTGGCTGTCGAAGGTCGGGCTCGATCCAGCCTATGCCGCGCGTTTCCCGCATCAATTCTCGGGCGGGCAGCGCCAGCGCGTGGCGATCGCGCGGGCGCTTGCGATGCGGCCGGAGGTGCTGGTCTGCGACGAGCCCGTCGCCTCGCTCGATGTGTCGATCCAGGCGCAGATCCTGAACCTGTTCCTGGATCTCCGGCGCGAACTGGGCCTGACCAGCCTGTTCATCAGCCACGACCTGGCGGTGGTGCGCCATGTGAGCGACCGCGTGGCCATCATGTATCTGGGGCGCATCGTGGAGATGGGTGAGGCGGCGAAGGTCTATGCGATGCCGCGCCACCCCTATACGCAGGGGCTGCTCGACAGCGTGCCGAAGCTGGCGCTGGGCGGCAATGCCAGCGTGACCTTCCGGCCGATCCGCGGCGAGTTGCCATCGCCGCTATCCCCGCCCTCCGGCTGCGCCTTCCATCCGCGCTGCCCGCAGGCCACCGAGTTGTGCCGGCGGGAACGCCCTGCGCTTGTGCCTCGCTCGGATGGCACGCTGGTGGCCTGCCATCACGCCTGAGTGGCAGGACGGCGCCTAGATCTGCCCGATCCGCCGGCTGAGATTCGCGGCTGCTTCCCGCAGGGCGACGATCATCTGGTCCTTGCCGGCGCGAAAGCGCGCGGTGATCGCCCCGATATCGAGGGCCGCGACGATCCGCGCGTTCCGGTCGAAGACCGGCGCGGCGATGCCGGTCGAGCCGAGGACGTGCTCATCCTCGCTGAAGGCGATGCCGCCGGCGCGCACCTGGCGCAGGATGGCGTGCAGCCGCTTGCGGTCCGTCACGGTCCGGGGCGTGCAGGCGGTCAAGGTGGTCCGCGCAAGATGCGCCTCCCGCGCCTTGTCGTCGGAAAAGGCCAGCAGCACGCGCCCCATCGCGCTGCAATGCGCGACACTGGTCCGCTCGAGGTCCTTGTCGAAGCGGACCGGATTGTCGCTGACGCTCTTGGCGAGCGTACGCACATCGCCCCGTGGTGTGAGCACGCCGAGCAGCACTGTTTCCCCGACGCGCCGCCGCAACTCGTCCATCACGGGCTGGGCAAGGCGCACCAGCCCGGCGTGCCGGGACTGGCCGGTGAAGCCCGCCCGGATGTCGTCGGCGATGACGTAGCGCTCCGCCTCCTGCAGCAGGTAGCCCCGCCCTACGAGGGTCTGCGTCAGCGCATGCGCGCTGCTTTTCGGATAGCCGAGCGTGACCGCGATGTCCTTGAGCGAAACGGGCTCCACCGCGGCGCCAAGGAGTTCGAGGATCTCCAGCGTGCGGACGGCCGATTTCACCTCAGCGTTCATATAGGTGAACGTAATCCATATTGCGGGACAGCCTCAAGATCACTCTCATGACCCCATGGCAGAGATCGAAGCGGGATCGCGGGTCGCGATCGTCACCGGCGGCGGGCGGGGAATCGGACGGGGATGCGCGCGCGCCCTGGCGCGGGCCGGGTTCGATATCGCCCTTGTCGATCTCCTGGTGCCGGAGATGGAGATCACGGCTGGGGAGATCCGCGCGCTGGGTCGCCGCGTCCTGTGCATCGAAGCCGATGTCGCCGATCACGCCCGCGCGAAGCAGGTGGTCGGGCAGGTTGTCGCGCAGTTCGGCCGCGTGGATTTCCTGCTGAACAATGCCGGCCGCGCACAGCCCAAGGGGATCATGGAGATCACCGAGGCGGAGTTCGACGCCAGCATCGCCCTGAATCTCAAGAGCTGCTTCAACTACATCCAGGCCGTCGTGCCGCAGATGCGCGCCCAGGGCGGCGGGCGCATCGCGTCGATGTCGTCGCTCAACGCGCTGTCCGGCGGGGTCACGGCCGCGGTCAGCCGCTTCGCTTATGCCAGCGCCAAGGCCGGCATCCTCGGCATGACGCGGGCGCTGGCGAAGGAACTCGGGCCCAACATCCTGGTCAATGCGATCTGCCCCGGCCTGATCAAGACGGAGCTGGCGAAGAATCCCGTCATCGTGGAACGTGGAGAGGCGCTGGCGCGGGAGGGGATCGCGCTGGGCCGTGTGGGATCGGTGGAGGATGTGGCGCAGGTCGTGCTGTTCCTCGCGACCTCCGAGCCCTGCTTCATCACGGGCCAGCATTTCGTGGTGGATGGATTCCAGTATCATGTCTGACCCGATCCGACCGTGGGAATGGCCCGAGCCGACCTGGCGCGGCATGGTCGAGCGCGCCCGGGCGGGCCGCAGCCTCAAGCCGACCCATTGGCCCGGCGGCGCACGCTGCGCCGTCACGCTCTCCTTCGACGCGGATCACGAAACCATCCCGCTGCGGGACGGCGACCCGAGCCCGATGCGGATCAGCCAGGGCCAGTACGGTTCGCGCCAGGGCGTGCCGCGCATCCGCGCGCTTCTGGCGCGACACTCGATCCCCGCGACCTTCTTCTACCCCGGTGTGTCCGCCTTGCTGCATGAGGATGAGGTCCGCGCCGTGGCGCAGGACGGCCATGAGATCGGCCTGCATTCCTGGATCCACGAGAAGAACACGGACCTGGACTATGAGGCGGAGCGTTCGGTCAATCTGCGGGCCGCCGAGGTGCTGGAACGGCTGGCCGGGCGCCCTCCGGTCGGGATGCGGACGGCCAGCTGGGATTTCTCGGTGAACACGCTGCGGATCATCCGGGAGATGGGGCTGCTCTACGACAGTTCCCTGATGGGCGACGACGACCCCTATGAGCTGACCGCCGATGGCGAGCCGACCGGGATCGTGGAATTGCCGCCCGAATGGATCCGCGACGATGCGGTGTATTTCAACATGCATCGCTTCTCCGCGCTGCGCCCCTACACGCCGCCTTCGGCGGTGGAGGAGATTTTCCGTGGCGAGTTCGACGGCGCGTGGGAGGAAGGCGGCGTGTTCCTGCTGACCATGCATCCGCACCACATCGGGCACCGCAGCCGACTGCCGCTTCTGGACCGCCTGATCCAGCACATGAAGGCGCGGGGCGGCTGCTGGTTCTGCACGCATGAACAACTGGCACGCTGGTGCAAGGCGCACGCGGCGTGAGGCGGCCGGGCTTCGCGGCCTGCGATGATTTGGGGGGAGATACGCGATGACGCGCTTTGCCATGCCACGCCGGACGCTGCTGGCCGCCACCGCGGCCACACTGGCCAGTCCGGCCTTGGGCCAGGGGACCTGGCCGACCCGGCCGCTTCGGATCGTCGTGCCATTCGGCGGCGGCGGCGGAACGGATGTGACCACCCGCATCCTGGCCCCGCGCTTGCAGGAAATCCTGGGACAGCCGGTCGTGGTGGAGAACCGCGCCGGCGCGGGGGGCGTTGTCGGCACGGACTACGTGGCCAAGCTGCCGCCGAATGGCGATGTGCTGGTGCTCACCACCCTCTCGCCCATCGGGCTCGCCCCTGGGCTTTCGACTCCGATGCCCTTCGATCCGATCCGTGACCTGACGCCGATCGCGCCGACGGTCTTCGTGCCGATCTGCCTGGGCGTCACCACGCGCGGCATCGATGCCCGCACGGGCCAGGATTTCGCGGCCTTGCTGCGCGCCAATCCGGGCAGGTTCCAGTTCGGCTCCTCCGGCGTTGGCAGTTCGGGCCATATCGCGGCCGCCACCTTCGCGATCAAGGCGGGGGCGCAGGTGGAACACGTGCCCTATCGCGGCGGCGGCCAGGTCTTCGCCGCGCTGCAGTCAGGCGAGATCCATTACTGCTGCGACATCCCCTCGCTGCTGAAGCCGTTCCATGAGGCGGGCACGGCGCGGATCCTGTTCACAGCGACGGATGAGCGGTCCTCGCTGATCCCCAATGTCCCGACCGCGCGGGAAGCCGGCCTGCCCGACTACAAGGCCTATTCCTGGTACGGCTTCTTCGGCCCGGCCGGCCTGCCTCGTCCCATCGTGGACCGCATGGCGGCGGCGGTGGAACTGGCGCTGTCCGACGCCACCATCGCCCGCCGGTTCGAGGAGATGGGGACGCCCGCCATGCGCGGCTGGACGCCCGATCGCTTCGCCGCTTATGTCCGCGAGGAAAACGCGACCTGGGTGCCGCTGGTCCGCAGCCTCAACATCCGCGAATAGCGCGGGGCGGCCTGCCTTCGGTGTCGATGTCGAGGTTGTGGACGCGGCGGATCGACCCTTGTCGCCGGGCGAGGTCGGGCTGCTGCGCTACCGGGGCCATCTCGCACCCCTGGACGTCGAGGGCTCCGTCACGCTGCGCGGCCGGCAGAAGGACATGATCATTCGCGCCGGCATCGACGCGCGTCTCGATTTCGTCCGCGCGCGGCGGCCGTGTCCGAAGTGGCCGAGGCAGATCGTGGTGGTGGATGATCTGCCGCGGAACAGCTCAGGCAAGGTGCTGAAGCGCGATCTGGCGCAACGCGCTTCAGCCGCCGGCCAGGTCTGACCGCCTTCAGCCCAGGCGGGTCCAGGCCGTGACCTGCAGCGCGGAGGCGCGCACATGCACGACCGCGGGCACGCGGCGCTGCACGAGTGCCGCGTCCAGCACGGGCGCGATCTCGGCTTCGGTCGAGATCGTGTAGCCCTCCGCGCCGAAGGCGCGCGCCCAGGCAGCGAAATCCGGGTTCACGAGGTCCGCCGCCGCGGCGACAGGCCGGCCCGGATAGCGCTTGCCGTGATGCATGCCGATCGAGCCATAGGTGCTGTTGTCGGCGATGATAAGCACCGGCGCGGCGCCGTGGCGCATCGCGGTGGCGATCTCGTTGCCGGTCATTAGCGCGCCGCCATCGCCGACCACCGCGATGCTCTGCCGGCCGGGGAAGCGGATCGCGGCGGCGACCGCCATCGGCAGGCCCGCGCCCATGCCGCCCACCGCCGAGCCGAGGAAGATGTTGCGCGGCCCAAAGGGAATGTGCCGGTGGACGAAGCTGGTGAAGTTCCCGGCATCCGTCGTCAGCACCGCATCGGCGGCCATGCGCTGCGCCAGGGCGATGCAGACGGCGGCGAAGTTCACCCCATCCGGCGCGGGCGCGTGCGTCGGCGCGGTGAGTTCGCGGTGGATGGCGTTGAGCCGCGCGACCCAGGCGGCGCGGCCGGCCGGCGCGGCGGGGCTGCGCGCGAGAAGGCCCGCGACCACCTCATGCGGGTCGGCGACGATCGGCAGCGCCGCGCGGAAGACGCGGTTGATCTCGGACGGGTCGGGCCAGATGTGCACCAGCGGCAGTTGCGGATCGGGCGCGGCGGTCGGGAAGGTGTAGGATTGGCTGACCACATCGGTCATGCGTTCACCGAGCGCCACCAGCAGATCGGCCTCGCGGAAGGCGGCCATCAGCTTCGGCTGCACGCGGTTGCCGACATAGCCGGCGTAGTGCGGGTGGCGGCTGTCGAACAGATGCGGTCGGCGATGCGTGGGCGCGATGGGTAGTGTCCAGGCTTCGGCGAGGCGCGGCAGCGCGGCTAGTGCTTCCGAGGGGCCATCCATCGCGCCGCCCACCAGCACCAGTGGGCGTTCCGCTGCCGCCAGCCGCGCAGCCAACTCATCGAGCTGAGCGGCCGATGCGCCGGGGATGGCGCGCGGGCGCGGCGCGGCGTCCGGCACGTCATCCGCCGGGTCGTCCAGCAGATCCTCCGGCAGGATCACCGCGACGGGTCCTGGCGTGCCGCTTTCCGCCAGGTGGAAAGCGCGCGCCATGGCCTCGGCCGCCTGCGCGGGTTGCGAGACTTCGATCACCGCCTTCGTCGTATCCGCCAGCAGCTTGGCGTAGTCCTGTTCCTGCAGCGCGCCGCGGCCCATGTCGCGCCGCTCGATCTGGCCGACCAGCAGCAGCATGGGGATGGCGTCGTGGAAGGCGGTGTGCAGGCCGATCATCGCATTCGCGACACCCGGCCCGCGCGAGACGAGGCAGATCCCCGCCCGCCCGCCGCGCATGCGCCCATCGGCGGCCGCCATATAGGCCGCGCCGCCCTCGTGCCGGCAGACGACAAGGCGCAGCGCCGGCACATCCGTCAGCGCATCGGTCAGCCCGAGGAAGCTCTCGCCCGGGACGCAGTAGATCAGGTCCGTGCCATGCGCGACCAGACTATCCGCGATGAGCCTGCCGACGGAACGCGCCATGTCAGCCTTCCACGCGGATGCCGGCGTTGCGGATCACGTCGGCCCAGATGCGGCGTTCGCGCGTGATCTCCTCGCGGAAGGCGGCGGTGGAGGTGTCGCTTTCGTCGATCAGGGATTCGGTCAGGCGCGCCCGCACTTCCGGCCGGCGCACGCATTGGCCGATCTGGTTGGACCACCAGGCGACCCATTCGGGCGAAAGGCTCCGCGGCCCCGCGACACCCCACCAGCTGCCGCCGATCAGGCCGGGCAGCGTCGCATGCATCACCGGCACGCCGGGCATGGTCGGGTGCGGGGCTTCGGTTGCGACGGCAAGGCCGCGCATCCCGCCGCTGCGGACGTGTTGCAGCGCTTCGGGCAGCAGGGCGAAGTAGACGTCGATGCGGCTGGCCATCAGATCCACCAGCGCCGGCGCGCCGCCGCGATAAGCGACGAAATCGAGCTCGATCCGCGCCTGCTGCGCCATGCGCGCGGCCATCAGATGCGGGCTGGATCCCGCACCGCCATGCCCGCAGGTCACGCGATTGGCGCGCGCATAGGCGATGAAGCCGGCCATGTCGCGGAAGGGCGCGTCGGGGCGTGCGACCAGCACCATCGCGCCGCGACCCATGCCGCCGATCGGGGTGAGTTCGGCGTCGGGATCGATCGGCATGGTCATCCCCGGCAGTACCGGCGAGACCGAGAGGTTGAAGCCGGATGCGATGGCCAGGACATGCCCGTCGGGCGCGCTGTTCGCCACCGCCTGCAGCCCGATGAAGCCGCCCGCGCCGGTGCGGTTTTCCACCACCACGTTGCGGCCGATCTGCGGGCCGATCGCGGCGGCGACGATCCGCGCCATGGCATCCACGCTGCCGCCGGCGGCGAAGCCGACGATCCAGCGCACATCGCGCGTCACGGGCTGTGCCAGCGCGGGCGCGGCAAGGCCCGCGGGCAGGGCGGCGAGCAGGGTGCGCCGCGTGATCTGGGTGCTTCGCATGGTCGTCTCCCTTATTCCGCCGCGGCGGATCGTGCTGCGCCGTAGACCGGCGTCAGCCAATGACGGTACTTCGGCACGGCTCCGGTCACCACGTCGAAGTACAATTGCTGCAAGCGGCGCGTGATCGGCCCCGGTTCGCCCGCCCCGACCGGGTAGTGGTCGATCGCGTTGATGGGCGAAACTTCGTGCCCGCTGCCGCAGAAGAAGGCCTCGTCGCAGACATAGAGCTCGGTCCGGTCGATGTCGCGTTCCAGAACCTCGAGGCCGAGTTCGGCCTGCGCCAGTTCGATCAGCGTGTCGCGGGTGATGCTTTCCAGGATGTCGGCGGTGACGGGCGGCGTGATCAGCTTGCCCTTCCGCACCATCATGAAGCAGGCGCCTGGGCCTTCCGCGACCTTGCCCGCCTCGTTCAGCAGGATCGGCACCTGGAAGCCGTTCAGCCGCGCATCGATATAGGCCAGGCGCGAGTTATGGTAGTTCGCGCCCGACTTGATGCGCGATGGCGAAGCGAGGTCGGAGTTGCGCCGCCAGGTGGAAACACAGCTTCGCACCCCATGCGTCACGGATTTCGTCGTGGGCTTGCTGAAGGCCAGGATGAACATTCCTGTCCGGATTTCCTCCGGCAGGTAGTCGGTGAGTTCCCCTTCGGCGAAATAGGCCACGGGGCGGAAATGCACATTGCCGCGATAGCCGCAGGCGCGGATCAGCGACAGGCAGGCCGTCTCGATCTCCGCATCGGTGTAGGGGATGGTCATGCGCATGATGCGCGCGCCCTGGCGCAGCCGGGCGATGTGTTCCGCGTGGCGGAAGACGAACAGCTCCTGCTCCGCCTCTGACCAATAGGCGCGCTCGCCTTCGAAGACATTCTCGCCGCGCAGCACGCATTCGGTGGCGATGTGCAGCGTCGCCTGTTCCCACGGCACCAGCTTGCCGTCGAGCCAGGCGAAGGGGGCGGTCTTGGCCATGCTGTCAGCTCCCGCTGTCGATCTCGATGACAAGGTTGCCCTGCGCGTCCAGCGAGAAGCTGGCGTCGGGACCGATGACGGTGGTGGATTCGCGTTCCTCGACCACCGCCGGGCCGCGCAGGTGCAGGCCGGGCTTCAGGCGGTAGCGGTCATGCACCGTCGTCTCGGTCAGGCCGGTCTGCGGGAACCAAGCGAGGCGGCTGCCCTTGCGGGAGTCGCCGCTCTCCGCCGCGCCGCGCACCGGCGGCACCTCCGGCCGCGTTGCCGTCGCGTGCAGCCGCCAGCTTAGCACTTCCGTTGGCGGGCCTTCCACGCGGCGGTCGAACAGGCGCTGATAGGCATCGAGGAAGGCGGCCTGCACGCTGGCCGCGTCGAGCGTCTCCGGCAGCGGCACGGGGATGTCGAAGCCCTGGCCGACATAGCGCATATCGGCGCTGCGCCGGAACACGATCTCCTCCTCCCGCGCGCCGGCCTCGGCCAGCAGGCGCCGGGCTTCGGCCTCCATCTCGGCGTAGTGGCGCGCGACGCGGTCCCACTCGACGCCCGCAAGCCGCGCGACGCCGCTGCGGACCAGGTCGATTGCCGGCGCCGCCACCAGGAAGCCGAGCGCGGAGGCCACCCCCGCACCGGCCGGGACCAGGATGCGCGAGATCTTCAGCAGCTTCGCCAGCCCATAGGCATGCACCGGCCCCGCGCCGCCGAAGGCGAGCAGCGTGTAGCGGCGCGGATCGCGCCCCTTCTCGGCGATGTACATGCGCGTCGCGGCGGCCATGTTCTCGTTCACCACGGCATGGATGCCGGCCGCCGCTTCAAGCGGCGTGAGCCCGAGCGGCGTGCCGAGATGCGCATCCATCGCGCCTTCCATCGCCGCGCGATCGAGGCCCATCTCCCCACCCAGGAAGTAGTCGGGCGAGAGATAGCCCAGCAGCAGGTCGGCATCCGTGACGGTGGGCTGCGTGCCGCCACGGCCATAGCAGACCGGCCCGGGCACGGCGCCCGCGCTTTCGGGGCCGACTGTCAGCAGCCCCATTGCGGAGGCCTGGGCGATGGACCCGCCGCCCGCGCCGATCTCGATCAGGTCGATCACCGGCACCTTCAGCGGCAGGCCCGAGCCCTTGCGGAAGCGCTTCACCCGCGCGGCTTCGAAGGTTGAGGCGTGCTCGGCCTCGCCGCCTTCGATCAGGCACATCTTGGCGGTGGTGCCGCCCATGTCGAAGCTGATCATCTCCGACAGGCCGGCGGCGCGGCCGACATGCATCGCCGCCATCGCCCCCGCGGCCGGGCCGCTTTCGATCAGCTGCACCGGATTGGCGCGGGCGTGGCGGACGGTGGCGATACCGCCGGCGGACAGCATCAGGTGCAGCTTGCCGCGCAGCCCCCGCGCCTGCAGCTCCGCCTCCAGCCGCTGGAGGTAGCGGTCCATCAGCGGCATGACATAGGCGTTCACGCTGGCGGTGTTCGCGCGTTCGTATTCGCGGATCTCGGGCGCGACGTCGGAGGAGAGCGTGATGGGCACGCCCGGCAATTCCTCCGCCAGGATCGCACCGGCGCGGCGTTCATGCGTGGGGTCGAGGTAGCTGTGCAGGAAGCAGACGGCCACCGCCTCCGCCCCCTGCGCCTTCAGGCTGCGCGCGGCGTCGCGCACCTCCTGCTCCGCCAGCGGCAGCAGCACCTCGCCCGCCGCGTTCAGCCGTTCCTGCACCGCCATGCGGCGCTGGCGCGGCACCAGCGGCTCAGGCTTTTCCAGGAACAGGTCATAGAGATCGTAGCGCATCTCCCGCCCCAGCTCGAGGCTGTCGCGGAAGCCCTTCGTGGTGATCAGGCCGATGCGCGCGCCCTTGCGCTCGATCACGGTGTTGGTGACCAGCGTCGTGCCATGCACCACCTGGCGGACCGCGCCGATCTGCTCGCCCGCTTCCTCCAGCAGGCGCGCGATGCCGTCGAGGATGGCGCGGCCGGGATCGTCGGGCGTGGTCAGGCGCTTGCCGGTCAGCACGCGGCCGCGCGCGCCATCCACCAGGACGAGGTCGGTGAAGGTTCCGCCGACATCAACGCCGATGCGCAGGGGCTGCATGGTCATTCCTTCGCCCCATAATCGCGGCGCGCGCCTTCGGGAGTCACGTAGCCGGCCTCGATGTCGCGGCGCAGCGCCGCGGGGTCGCGTTGGCCTGGATCACCCACGCCGCCGCCGCCGCCATAGTGCATCGTCAGCC
>ERZ1022729.16-NODE-16-length-19239-cov-7.833820_pt1 | contig 19239 bp, 31 predicted proteins | sample MGYA00520880_ERZ1022729 | MGnify/ENA primary metagenome ERZ1022729 (study PRJEB33162, sample SAMN09537598) | freshwater metagenome | isolation source: freshwater | place: Canada:Alberta | collected 2017-07 | study: EMG produced TPA metagenomics assembly of the...
TACACGCGTAAGATCGTCGGCAGCGTCAGATGTGTATAAGAGACAGGTATCGTAGGGCATACGAAAACAGGCTTCTGAAATGGGGTGAACGTCTGGGGAGACACGGCCTCTGGGTTAAATATCGTAAGGTATTTAGTTTAAGTTGAGTCGCCGAACCAGAAATCTAAAACAGTAATGTTTAGAGAATCTTCTGCCTTTAGGTAGGAGAGTATGTCAAATTTTGGATTTTAGATGGGGGCGTATCGGGTACAAAAATAACCCTATACTTCCTTGGACATTCCCTGAAACATAAAAAGAGGTTGGGTATCAAACCAAACGGAGGTTGGAAAGGGAAACTCTGGATAGCCCACTCGCAAAAGACATAATCCCTTGGCGGGAGCAGAATACTTCACCGCTTCTCGACGTTGATTTACCCAAATATCCGTAAAGTCATTCAGGGAACGCTGTCCTCTACCCACTTCGACTAACATCCCCACCAAGAGCCGTACCATCCCGTATAAAAAGCCATTCGCTTGAATTTCTATCATAAGACAGGAATCATTGCGATAACATTCTACAGACTGGACTTCAACCCAGGAGTGGGAACGATCAGAACCCGCTCGATGGAAAGCCGCTAGATGGTGTTTGCCGATGAGAGGAGCCAGAGCCGCTTGTATTAGAGATTCTTTTAGAGGGGCATGATAATAGTGCCAACTAAACGGTTTAATAAATAAATTTGGCCGTTTGTCGGTATAAATTGTGTAACGATACCGCCGCCAGAGAGCCGAAAAACGCGCGTGCCAAGGGGATGAAACCTCGGCTGAACCTCGAATTAAAATATCGTCGGGTAAACGACTATTTAAGATCTGCGCCCAGCGATCACCTGGAATGGAACTGTTTTGTTCAAAATGGGCAACTTGCGCCGCCGCATGAACTCCGCTATCCGTTCGTCCCGCACCATGTAATGTCACAGGATGACCAAGGATTTCCGCGATCGCATTTTCGATTGTTTCTTGGACAGTTCGGTATTGGGATTGCCGTTGCCAACCATGAAAATGAGTGCCTAAGTATTGAATGACTAGAGCAACCCGCTTTTTTTCTGGCAATGACGCTTCACCCATGACCTTACACTAATTCGATAATGGCCATTTCTGCGTTATCGCCCCGACGACGCAGGGTTCTGACAACACGGGTATAACCACCGTTACGGTCTTTGTAACGATCTGGTGCATCCGCAAAAAGTTTGTGAACTAGGCTTTTATCATAGATATAGCCCAATGCCCGCCGTCTAGCAGACAAAGAACCTTCTTTCGCTAAGGTGATCATGTGATCCACTTCACCGCGAACCGCTTTTGCTCTAGCTTTGGTGGTTTGAATTTGTCCATGCTCCAACAGAGCTGTAGCCAGCGATCGCAATAACGCTTTTCGTTGATCGGCTGGTTTGCCCAAATGAGGGACGCGACACCGATGACGCATTTTTGATTCCTCTGAACATTTAATAATTGATAGTTAATAATTGATAGTTAATAATTGACAATTGATAATTAGCAATGAATTGCCATTATCTTAAATAATTCTGTGATAGCTATTCACCATTTATTATCCATTGTCCATTATTCATTATCCATTACTTTAGGGTTTTGCTTTTTCCTGGGGAAGGGTAATCCCTAAGCGTTTTTGCAAAGCTTCGATCACTTCCTCCGCAGATTTTTGTCCGAAGTTTTTGATTTCCAAAAGATCTTCCTGACTATAATCTAAGAGATCGGCAACCGAATTAATTTGCGCTCGTTTTAAACAGTTATAAGCCCGAACCGAAAGTTGTAATTCTTCAATAGGAATTTGACTTTCAGGATTAATTTCGTCTTGATAATCTGACTGACTCGTTTCAAGCTCATTAAGATCTCTCAAAGGATTGAATAGATCAGAAATAATTTCTGAAGCCTCCGAAAGAGCCTCCTTGGGATTAATACTGCCATTTGTCCAAATTTCTAAAGTTAGACGGTCTTTGACAGCCGACCCATCAGGGCGAATATCTTCAACACCGTAATTCACCTTAGTGACTGGCATAAAAACCGAATCGATCTGCAAAAAATCCAAGGAAGACGAATCATCTTTGCTCCGCTCAATCGCCCGATAACCAGCACCGCGCTCAACTCGAAATTCCATCTCCAGCTTTGCCCCTTCCGCTAAGGTTGCGACATACTGGTTGGGATCGATAACTTCGACTTCAGACGGAACATCAAATTGAGCCGCCGTCACGGTCGCGGGGCCAATCGCAAGCAAACGACCAATTTGGGTTTGGTCACTATAGCTCTTGAGAATGATTTCCTTCATGTTGAGCATGATTTCTAACACATCCTCCCGTACCCCTGGAATAGTGGCAAATTCATGATTGACCCCCGCAACACGGATAGCCGTCACAGCCGCCCCTTCCAAATTAGAAAGCATCACCCGTCTCAGGGCGTTGCCAACAGTTGTTCCTTGACCTCGATCCAAGGGTTCCAGAACAAATTTACTATATTGACTTTGATTTTTCTGAGTCTTAGACTCAACACACTCAATTTGAAACTGCGCCACGTTAGTGACCTCCCCGAAGATTGACCTTCCGTAACCCTTTGTTGCTATCTATAATTTGTAGTTTGTTGTCAGGTTAATTCCCGTGATCGTGAGTAACACTAAGAATTTTTCCTGTCAATCTTCACTACACTCTCCGCCGTTTCGGAGGACGACAACCGTTATGGGGAATGGGAGTGACATCTCGAATCAGAGTAATCTCTAGTCCCGCACCCTGAAGCGCGCGAATGGCAGTTTCTCGACCAGCACCGGGGCCTGTCACGAGAACTTCTAACTGTCTCATTCCTTGTTCAATTGCTCGACGACCAGCGTTGTCTGCCGCCGTTTGGGCTGCATAGGGAGTTCCCTTTTTAGCCCCTTTAAAGCCACTTGAACCCGCCGATGCCCAGGAAATCACGTCTCCTTTGGTATCAGAGATGGTGACAATTGTATTGTTGAATGTAGATTGGATGTGAGCAACACCGCTAGGAACATTTTTCTTCTGTTTCTTCGGTCCGCTTTTTTTGGTTGGTCGCGCCATAGTCGTTGCTTAAACTCTCTGCTTAACTCAGTTACATTAGAAATAGGATTATTTCTTAGATGGGGCTTTTTTCTTACCAGCGACGGTAACCCGACGACCCCGACGGGTACGAGCATTGGTTCGAGTCCGTTGACCCCGTACAGGTAGCCCCATACGATGACGACGACCCCGATAGGTTCCAATATCAACCAACCGCTTGATGTTCATTGCTTCCCAACGGCGCAAATCCCCTTCAATTTCGTAATTGGTATCGATATAGGTACGCAGAGCGGCGGCATCTTCGTCGGTCAAGTCCTTAACTCTGGTATCAGGATTTACACCTGTCCCTGCTAAGATTTTGTGAGATCGCGATAGACCGATACCATAGAGATAGGTCAGTGCGATTTCCACACGCTTATCTCTGGGCAGGTCAACACCAGCTATCCTCGCCACGTTGTTTCTCCCTCTGTATGATTGATAGTGTTTCTTGATTTACGATTGGTTTCGTTTTATGGAATGATTAACTGGCTTCTAACCCTGACGTTGCTTGTGTTTGGGGTTTGAACAAATCACCATTACTCTGCCGCGTCGTCGGATGACACGACATTTATCACACATTTTCTTTACGGATGCTCTAACTTTCATGCCTATATTTTTGGGCAGTACTGCAAGCTTATTATTATAACAATATTGTGGGACACTGTCAGCATTTTTTTTGCTAAAGTTTAAACATCATGTTTTTGATAAGTTTTTTTAACTGCCGAATAGTTATTTTTTGTTTTTAAGACGGTAGGTGATCCGACCTTTGGTAAGATCGTAGGGGGTTAATTCTACTTTGACGCGATCGCCAGGCAGAATTTTGATATAGTTTCGCCGAATTTTGCCAGAAATATGGGCTAAAACATTAAAACCATTATCTAGATCAACGCGAAACATCGCATTGGGAAGGGATTCCGTTACGGTTCCTTCCATTTCAATTAGGTCTTGTTTGGACAAGTGGTTGACGACCTCCTGATAAAATAAATCTAAAGACGCAACAAACACAGACAGCTTTTTTAGCGGCCCTTTGCTATCTTAGCAAACTTTGAGCGAATCCTACGGAGTTTGTTGGTATTAAATTTGTTGCCCGACCCAATTCACAACTTCTTGCACATTTTGAATTAATCCTTCGACTTGTTGAGCGGTAATGACATTTTCAGGAATAACGATAGTTTGAGAATGTCTTGCCTTAGTAGGATACAAAAGCTTCTTACGAAGAGACTCAAGCCGTCCATTTAACCTTCGTACTTGATGCAGAATTCTATCATTGCCTATGTGTTCAACACATTGCAAAAAAATATTTAATTTGTCTTTGTGGTGAACTCCACCACCATGAGGACTATGTAAAGAGACTGCTAGAGCAGAGGCAGTGGATTCATAGGCATGATAACAGTTGAAAGCTGCTATTTCATGTATTCCTCCGTCCAAGGTTACTCTGGCCGCGTCTAAAGTTCTGATAGCAATGCGTTGATATTCTTGCTTCATGAAAGCTACTCAGAATAAATTAAGCAGCCAGAGTTGGTAAATCTAGTACGCCAATCATCAGGAAGGGCTAAGAAATTTTTGGCAATTTTTACAGGCCAAGCGTCCGTTAGGGGTAAAATTTTTGTTTGTCCGTAAATTTCGGCTAAAGTGTCTGAAATTGCTTCTATAGCGGCAAAAGTATTATCTTGATTAAAAAAAGTATAAAAGGTAATTGAATCAGGCTTATAACGCCGAGTCCAAGGTTCATTAACAAGTTTTTGACCAGGAGCGATCGCAATAACCAGGGAAATATTATCGGGGTGAGCTTGTTGTAATGCTTCTTTAGCAGACAATAAAAATTTTTCCACTGAACGGTTGCCAAAGGTGGGTTGCTCGCCGCCTTCCAACAAACTGTAGGGAATAATTTGGGTGATTGAGATAGGTGAAACAGTCGCGATCGCCATGTGTTCTTCCCTTTGATATTTTTTAACGCCTGAATCTCAATTATAGAGAAGAAGAAAAGTGAAATGTTATCTTAATAACTTCCTCTCTAATGGATATTTTCTAGGCAGTAACCAAATCTTGCAAAATATTTGCCACTTCTTCGGGAGCTTGATGGCCATCAACGGAATGAAGTTTTCCCTGTTCTTGGTAATAACTAATTAAAGGAGCAGTTTGTTCTTGATAAACTTCTAGACGACGACGAATTGTAACTTCTGTATCATCATTTCTACCTCGGAGCAAAAGACGTTCAACGATCGCATCATCAGGAACTTCTAGATTAACTGTCCATTTCGCTTGGTGATTGATGGTTAATAGTAATTTGTCTAAAAATTCTGCTTGAGCGACATTACGGGGAAAACCATCGAGAATCCAACCGTTTTTAGTGTCATCCTGCGATAATCTCTCTCGAATTAAATCTAAAATTAAATCATCGGGAACGAGTTCTCCCTTATCCATGTAGGATTGGGCTTGTTCTCCTAATGGTGTTTTGTCTGCGATCGCCTGTCTTAACATATCGCCTGTGGAAATGTGGGGAACTTGCAGATTTTTAGCTAAAACTTGACCTTGAGTTCCTTTACCTGATCCTGGTGGCCCTAGAAAAATTAATCCGTTTGTCATGGTAATAAGTAAGTTTTTTTGAATGAAGAAGTCTATTTAACAAGAATAGAGACGCTTTTGGTAAACGCCTCTATTACAAGGGAAAAAGTGGGGAAAATTAATCCTGTTTGATCATTCCCTCATACCGTTGAGAGATGACGTAGGTTTGAATTTGTTTTGCGGTATCGATCGCAACCCCTACCAAAATTAGCAAGGATGTCGCGCCTAAACCTCGAAAAGTCGTTACACCAGTGGCATTTTCTACAAACACAGGAATGATCGCAACTGCACTGAGAAAAATCGCGCCTAAAAAGGTCAGTCGATTGAGAACGCCTTCTAAGTATTCTTCCGTCTTTTTACCTGGTCGAATACCTGGGATGCTAGAACCCATTTTTTTAAGATTTTTAGAAATATCTTCGGGATTAACAATCAAAGAAGCGTAAAAATAGCTAAAGAAGAAAATTAAGACAGAATACACGATTGTATAAGTCCAAGTTCCAGGTTGCAAAGAATTGGCAATTTGCACAAAAACCTGTCCAACGGAACTCAAATCCTCATTATTGCTTAAAAATCCCGCTAAAGAAGAGGGGAGAATTAACACTGCGGAAGCAAAAATGATCGGCATTACTCCACCCTGATTTAACCGTAGGGGTAAGTAACTGGTTCTTTCTCGATAAAGCCGTTTACCGACTTGGCGACGGGCTGAAATAATGGGGATTCGCCGAGTTCCTTCTTGAACAAAGACAATGCTGACGATCATCGCCAGGAAAACTAGGAGCAAAATCACGACCTGGGCGATCGCTTCTCGTCCTCCTGTTTGGGCATAGTCAATGGTATTTCCCAAGGTTTTGGGTAAAGTTGCCACAATATTGACAAAAATCAACAAAGAAGCCCCATTTCCAATGCCTCTTTCTGTAATTAATTCAGAAATCCACATGACAAAAAGTGAACCCGCCGTTAATGCCAAAGACGTTTGGACAATAAAAACAGGGCCGTAAGTAGGAGCATAGGGACGGAGTAAACCAACCGTTAAACCAATACTTTGGATAATGGCCCAGCCTACTGCGACATAACGAGTATATTGGGAGATTTTGCGACGACCCGCTTCACCTTCATTTTTTTGTAAATCTTCCAGGGCTGGAACCGCCGCCGTCAATAACTGTAAAATAATAGAGGCATTAATATAGGGAAGAATGCCCAAGGCAAAAATCCCAATCGTTGAGATCCCTCCCCCAGTAAAAATGTCTAGAAATCCCAGGACGGGGCTATTGCTAATGGCTGCCGTAAAAGCTTGGCGATCAATGCCTGGAATCGGAATAAAAATACCCAGGCGTACCAAAATTAAGAGCGCAATCGTAATCAGCAACCGACCTCGGAGGCCAGCCGCTTGAGCCATCTGTAAAAAAGTTTCCTGGGCTGAGGGGGTTTTATCTCGACTAACGACCATAATTTAGTTATCGGTGATTAATTATTAGTGATTAGTTATTAGTGTATCAGCTACAATCAGTTCGGAAATTTTAAGGAAAAAAGATCTCAATCGAATAAAGGCAGTTGGCGATCGCCTAATACACAGTTTTAGCGTCGGGAAAATCAATTAAAATGGTGATTTATCAATTAATAGAGTGAATTTTCAAACACCCTATTATTCTTCACTAATCACAACAGAACCACCCGCCGATTCGATTTTTTCTTTGGCACTCTTGGTAAAGGCCGCCGCTTTTACGGTCAAAGCGATCGTCAATTCTCCATCACCCAGGATTTTTAATGAACCATCATTCGTGGTGACAATGCCAGCCTTCATCAAACTTGCGAGGGTCACTTCTGTTTGGGCGGGCAGAGTATTCAAACGACCAACATTAATAATGGTGTATTGTCTCTGATTGATTAAGGGGAAGTGCTTAAGTTTGGGTAAACGGCGGTAAAGGGGCATTTGTCCCCCTTCAAAACCAGGACGAGTAGGGCGACCTGAACGGGATTTTTGTCCCCGCATTCCAAAGCCACAACTTGCGCCCTGACCTGCGGCAATCCCCCGACCGACTCGACGGCGACGTTTGGTTGACCCCTCTTTAGGAGAAAGTTCATCTAATCGCATAATCTTTAATTTCTCAGTAAATGAATTTAGTTTAAATAATCAAAGTCTAGCCAAAGCCAGAAGCGTAACATCACGATTCGTTACGATTAAGCCTCTAACCTGAGAGTTTTGACTTAAGTATAAAGATGTTCGATAGAAACGTCTCTTTCTTCTGCAACTTCGGCAAAACTTCTGAGGGTTTCTAACGCATTAACGGCGGCTCTGGCATTATTGAGAGGATTGTTAGACCCTAACTGTTTAGCGAGAATATTTTTGATCCCAGCTAATTCCAGCACTGTCCGCACGGCTCCCCCCGCAATTACCCCAGTACCTGGTGCGGCTGGACGAATAATCACATTGGCTCCACCAGAGGCTCCCTTGGTAATATGGGTAATCGAGTTCGCCTTGGTTAGGGACACATCAATTAATTGTTTTTTGCCATCGGCAACGCCTTTACGGACGGCTCCAATGACATCTCCCGCCTTACCAACCCCAACTCCGACTTGGCCACTTTCATTGCCGACGACAACGATCGCCCTGAAGCTGAGTTTTTTACCACCTTTGACCACCTTACTTACGCGACGGATTTGAATAACCCGTTCTTGCCAGTTGGTTTCCTGGGCTTTGGTTCTGCTGCCTTTACGACTTGCCATAGTTTTACCTCCACGTTAAATAAATTTCTAAAAGTTCAACCCAGCTTCGCGGGCAGCTTCGGCTAAGGATTTAACACGGCCATGATAAAGGTTTCCACCGCGATCGAATACCACTGTTTCAATTCCCTTGGCTAAGGCACGTTTAGCAACCAATTTACCAACGGCGGCCGAAGCAGTTGAATCGGAGGTAGATTCCAGTTCACTTTTTAAATCTGGATCTAGGGTCGATGCGGCCGCCAAAGTATGTTGAGCAACATCATCAATAACCTGAGCATAAATATGTTGATTGGAACGAAAAACCGATAAGCGGGGGCATTCGGAGGTTCCACTGAGTTTGCGCCGAATCCTTTTGTGGCGGCGTTGAAGTAGTTCTTGGCGAGTTAATTTCATGGTTATTTCTTACCTTTGGCTGTCTTACCAGCTTTACGTCTAACAAATTCGCCCAAATAACGGACACCTTTTCCTTTATAGGGTTCGGGAGGACGAGTAGCCCGAATTTTAGCGGCCATATTGCCGACTAGTTCTTTATCAATACCCGTGACGATGACTTGGGTATTATTTTCGACAGCGACCTGAATACCGTCTGGCATAGCCATTTCAACCGGTTTGCTGTATCCCAAATTCAGGGTGATTTTTGTTCCCTGGGCCTGGGCACGATAACCAACGCCTTGAATATCTAGGCGTTTTTCAAATCCTTTAGAAACACCTTCGACCATGTTGGAGACTAGGGTACGGACGAGCCCATGACGTTCCCGCGCAGTTCGAGATTCATCTTGGCGAATGACATTCAGGATTTCTCCGTCTTGCTCGACCTTGACTTTTTCTGGAAGATCGCGCTCTAGGGTACCTTTGGGCCCTTTGACAGTCAGGTGTGATTCATTGATGTCAATGGTCACTTTGGCTGGAATAGGGATGGGGCGTTTACCAATACGAGACATAGTTTTTAACTGTGATTAGAGGTTCATGCTTTCTTGGTTAATCGTTAATAGTTATCGTTAAGAGTGGGTTGATAGTTTACGAATTTATCAATCACTAATTATCAATCACTATTCAAATTACCAGACGTAGCAAAGGATTTCGCCGCCAATTTTTTGACGACGGGCTTCTCGGTCTGTCATAACCCCGCTAGAGGTGGAGACAACGGCAATGCCGATACCGCCTAAAACTCTGGGAATTTCTTTAGAGGGAGAATACACCCGCAGACCTGGTTTACTGACCCGTTGTAGGGTATTAATCAGGGGTTGGCGATTTTTTCCTTTATATTTGAGGGTTAGAACGAGGTTACTCTTGATGCCTTCGCCCACTTCTTCAAATCCTTCGATAAAGCCTTCGTCTTTTAGAACTTGGGCAATATTACGGGTCATTTTGGTAGTGGGAACTAGGGTTGTGGGATGTCTCACTGCACAGGCATTACGGATGCGGGTGAGCATATCGGAAATTGTGTCGGTTGATGCCATTATTCCTTAAGTTTTTTTCCTAGTGGATTCTTTTTAATTGATAGTTGATAATTAATAGTTGATAATTAATAGTTGCTTTTGGAGAACTTAAACAGGTTTAAGCTCTGGATGTTGGCTAAACCATTCATTATCCATTATCAATTTTTCTATTATCAATTAACTATGGGTTTTTAAAGGGCATTCCCATCGCTTTTAGTAAGGCACGTCCTTCTTCATCGGTTTTAGCAGTGGTGATGATCGAGATATCAAATCCGCGAATTTGATCGATACTGTCGTAGCTAATTTCAGGAAAAATGAGTTGTTCTCGAATTCCTAAACTGTAGTTACCGCGACCATCAAAACTATTGGGGCTAATGCCACGAAAATCTCGAATACGGGGGAGTGCTAGGCTAATCAGTCGGTCTAAGAAGGCGTACATCCGTCCAGACCGTAAGGTGACCATGACTCCGACGGGCATTCCTTCTCGGAGTTTGAACCCCGCGATCGCCTTTTTAGCGCGAGTAACAACGGGTTTTTGTCCGCTAATCGTCGCTAATTCAGTGATGGATGATTCAAGAGCCTTAGCATTCTGAGACGCTTCTCCTAAACCCCGATTGATTGTAATTTTGACGACTTTAGGAACTTCGTGGACATTCTTGTAACCAAACTCTTCTGTGAGTTGGGGAACAATGGTTTCCTGATAGATCTGTTTAAGGGGCAGTTTCATGATCGTTGAATTCCTGGGCTTGGTCAGGAGTTAATAGGGATTAGTGGAGAATTAATCAAGGATTTCACCCGTTTTTTTGAGCATCCGTACTTTCTTTCCATCTTCGGTAAAGGTGTGGCAGACTCGGCTGGCAACTTTTTCTTTATTGGAATAAAGCATCACTTTAGAACTGTGAATGGGAGCTTCAAAGGTAGTGATTTGTCCAGATTCGCCTTCTTGTTGAGGTTTAACGTGCTTGGTGCGGATGTTAACTCCCTTGATGACGACCTGGCTTTTTTGGGGCAGGATTTGTAGGATTTCTCCCACTTTTCCCTTATCTTTGCCCGAAATAATTTGGACGGTATCCCCTTTTTTGACGTGCATTTTATAACGCTTAGGGGGAGTGGATTTTTTGGTCATCAGATTACCTCCGGGGCGAGGGAGACGATTTTGGTATAGTTTTTATCCCGTAGTTCCCGTGCGACGGGGCCAAAAACCCGTGTTCCCTTCGGATTTCCATCAGCATTGATAATCACGGCGGCATTGTCATCGAAACGAATGCTCATACCACTTTCTCGGCTGACGGTTTGACGAGTACGAACGATAACCGCTTTCACGACATCGGATTTTTTGACGGGCATATTGGGAATAGCATCTTTAACAACCGCAACGATTTGATCGCCGATGCCGCCGTAGGTGCAGTTTCCTGTCCCTAAAACTCGCAGACACATTAACTTGCGTGCGCCGCTATTGTCAGCGACATTGAGGTAGGTTTGTTGTTGAATCACGACGGTTTCTCTGAAAGTAATGAACTTGAGTTTAATGAGTCAGGATTTCGGCAACTTTCCAGTGTTTGGTTTTACTCAAAGGGCGGGTTTCCTGAATGCGGACGCGATCGCCTTCTTTACACTGGTTGTCTTCGTCGTGGGCTTTAAACTTTTTAGTTTTAACGACGATCTTGCCGTACTTGGGGTGGGGAGAGCGGTTTTCGATCGCAACAACAACGGTTTTATCCATCTTGTCACTCACGACAACGCCGACTCTTTCTTTAACTGCCATAATCGATTTTGGTTTTTGAGATGAGTTTAGAAAAGTCTGTTTTACGCTTCTTCGGGAGTGGCAGCCTTAGACTGTCTTTCTCCTTCCACCGTCAACAGTTGGGCTAGGCGGTGACGAGTATGTTTGAATTCATGGGGAGTCTCTAGGCGACGAGTCGCTTGCTGAAACCGTAGATCAAACAATTTTTTCTTCGCCGCAACGATCGCCTCGGACAGTTCTTCATCCTTTAATGCTCTAGCATCTGCAATTTTTGGGAGAGCCATTGTTACACATACTCCTCATTCTTAGTGATGAACTTCGTTTTAATGGGTAATTTTTGGGACGCAAGACGCATTGCTTCACGGGCCACTTCTTCAGTAACGCCCCCCACTTCAAACATAATCCGTCCAGGCTTGACAACGGCTACCCAAAATTCGGGTGAACCTTTACCAGAACCCATCCGAGTTTCAGCAGGGCGTTGGGTAACGGGTTTATCAGGAAAAATACGAATCCAGATTTTCCCACCCCGACGAATATAACGATTCATCGCACGACGGGCCGCTTCAATTTGGCGAGCGGTAATCCAAGAGGGTTCAATGGCTTGGAGCGCAAATTCTCCAAAATTGATGGTGCTTCCCCGTTCGGCCAAACCTCTCATCCGACCGCGTTGTTGTTTACGGAATTTCGTTCTTCTGGGACTTAACATGATTAGTTAATAGTTTTTAGTTAATAGTTTTTAGTTGGTAATTTTTAGTTGGTAATTTTTAATAGTTAGTTGACGATAGTTTTTAGGTATTTCATGATCCCGTTGACTATGGACTGACTACTGAAAAATCGACTATTTACCTTGACTATTCACCAGAGCGGTCTTCAAATTGCTGACGACGAGAGGATTTTCGACGAGGTTGGGCCGCAGGAGCGACAACAGGTTGAATATCTTGTCCAGGAATAATTTCTCCTTTAAAAATCCAAACCTTAACCCCTAAAATTCCGTAGGTCGTTTTAGCCGTCACATAAGCATAGTCAATATCAGCCCGAAGAGTATGGAGCGGAACCCGTCCTTCTCTGACCCATTCAGTCCGCGCAATTTCTGCCCCGTTGAGACGACCACTGACTTGAATTTTAATTCCCTTAACTTCAGCCCGTTGCGCCCGTTGAATGGCTTGGCGAACAACCCGACGGAATGAAACCCGACGTTCTAGTTGTTGGGCGATATATTCACCGATTAAGCGAGCATCTGCGTCAACTTTGGCGACTTCAATCACATTGACGCGAATTTGACGAGTACCGCCTAAAGCTGCCTGGAGTCCCAAACGCAATTGCTCAATACCTGCGCCGCCTCGGCCAACGACCACACCTGGTCTTGCAGTGTGAATGCCTAATTCAATTTGATCCGCTTTGCGTTCGATGCGAATATCCGCAATCCCCGCATTACTGAGATTTTTTTCGACATAAAGCCGAATTTTGTTATCTTCTTGGAGTAACTCTGGATAGCGTTTTGTATCGGCGTACCAACAGGATTTGTGTTCTTTGGTAATACCGAGACGAAAGCCAATTGGATGTATCTTTTGTCCCATTTTTTTTGAACCTTACGTTAGCTTCGCTTGACAAGTTAAGGGTTGAACTGATTATTCTTCCGATCCAGATGCGACGGCAACAGTGATGTGGCAAGTCGGTTTACGGATTTGGTAAGCTCGGCCTTGGGCGCGGGGGCGAAAACGTCTTAAGCTAGGGCCACCGTCGGCGAATGCTTGACTAACAACGAGGGTAGAGGGGTCTAGTCCTTCATTGTGTTCGGCATTGGCAACGGCTGACCGTAGGGTTTTCAAGATCGGCTCACAGGCTTTGTAAGGCATAAACTCTAAAATAATCAGAGCTTCCCGATAGGAACGTCCCCGAATTTGATCGAGAACACGACGGACTTTGTAGGGAGACATCCGCACATAGCGCGCGATCGCCTTAGCCTCTACTGTCGTATTGATCGCCATAGTGTTTACCTCTTACGTTATTTTCGACCCGATTTTTTATCACCCTTAGCGTGGCCCCGAAAGGTACGGGTGGGCGCGAATTCACCCAGCTTATGTCCCACCATTTGTTCAGAAATGAAAATGGGAACGTGTTGCTTGCCATTGTGGACGGCGATCGTGTGGCCAATCATTTCGGGCATGATGGTAGATGCCCTTGACCAGGTTTTGATCACTTGCTTGTCGCCTTTTACGTTAAGTTTCTCAATTTTCGTGAGAAGACTATCTGCGATAAAAGGCCCTTTTTTGAGAGAACGACCCATAGTTGGATACTGATAGTATTAGTAAACAAAGTTTATTTCGTGCGACGGCGGACAATAAGCCCACTGCTACGCTTTTTCTTATTGCGAGTTTTGGCACCCAGAGTTGGTTTACCCCAAGGCGTTACTGGCCCAGAGCGACCGATTGGTGCGCGGCCCTCTCCACCTCCATGCGGGTGATCCACAGGGTTCATGACGCTACCCCGAACATGGGGGCGTTTGCCCAGATGGCGAGTCCGTCCAGCTTTTCCTAACTTGATGTTACGATTATCTGCATTGCCGACTTTACCAATGGTGGCGTAACATTCCTTTCTGACCATCCGCACTTCTTTGGAGGGCAGTTTGAGGGTTACATAATCGCCTTCTTTCGCGACTACCTGGGCAGAGGCTCCAGCAGAGCGGGCCATTTGTCCACCCTTGCCAGCCACGAGTTCAATATTATGAACGTCCGTACCCAAGGGAATTTTGCTCAGGGGAAGGGCATTACCAATTTCAAAGGGAGCATCATCCCCCGCAATAATCATGGTTCCGACTTCCAAACCGCCAGGGGCTAGAATATAGCGTTTTTCCCCATCTTGGTAGAAAAGCAGGGCGATACGGGCGTTACGATTGGGATCGTACTCAATGGCGGCAACTTTTGCGAGAATATCGCGCTTGTTTCGGTGAAAATCAATTTCTCGATAGAGACGTTTGTGACCACCACCCCGATGGCGACTGGTAATAACCCCGCGATTATTCCGTCCTTTCTTGTTGTGCTTATAGCCTGTTAATGATTTTTCCGGCTCACTTTTAGTAATTTCGGCGAAATCGGAGACGCTTGCCTGCCGAGTGCCTGGAGTGTATGGCCGATAAGTACGGATACCCATAGTTCAATTTTTGGATTTTGGATTTTGGATTTTACGCTTAGTGATCATCACTAAACCAAGAAAAAACTAAACGTCTGGGAACAGAGGAATAGAATCCCCTTCCTTTAGGGTGACGATCGCGCGTTTGATTTGGGGTTTAAAACCCAGGAAGCGACCGACTCGTTTTTTCTTACGGGGGGGACGGGCGGTATTGACGCTAGTAACTTTTACATCAAATAAAGACTCGATCGCCGCTTTGATGTCGGGCTTGGTTGCTTTAGGAACCACTTCAAAAACGTATTGATTTTGTTCCATCAGCAAAGTGGCCTTTTCCGTCACCAAGGGCTTGATAATCAAATCAGCCAAATTACGGGAATCAACTTTAGTCGTCATTGTAAACCTCCTGAAGTTTGGCGATCGCGTCGGAGGTAGCGATAATCTTATTCGCGGCAAGAATATCAAAAATATTCAGGCTATCGGCTTTTAAGACCTTCAAAGCAGCCACATTCCGAGCAGATAATTGAACATTTTCAGGAATTTCATCCAGAATCAAGAGCGTTCTTTTTTCCAGATTCGCTCCCCAACGGGTTAGGGCAGAGGTTAATTCCTTGGTTTTGGGCTGAGGTAGTTGATCTGCAAAAGACTCAACTAAAATTAAATCTTCCATACGACTCGCGATCGCGGTTCTCAGAGCCAAACGACGTTCCTTGCGGTTCATCTTGATCTCAAACTCTCTCGGTTTTGGCCCGAAAGAAACCCCACCACCCTTCCAGAGGGGAGAACGATTAGAACCCGCACGAGCGCGTCCCGTTCCTTTTTGTTTCCAAGGCTTGCGACCGCCCCCTCTCACTTCAGCACGAGTCTTAGTAGAAGCATTTCCTTGGCGAGCATTCGTTTGTTGACGGATTAATGCTCGATGGACAATGTGGTTTGCATTTTCATCTTTTGCAACCTTTAGCTCAAGGGAAGCTTCACCGCTTTCTTCCCCTTGCCAATTTTTAACAACACAATTAACCATAATAATATTTCGTTGATCAGTGGTCAGAGATGAGCTTTCTATTTACGGCCAACTCGGTTAGTGGGCATAATATTCAGCAGAGTACCGGGTTTACCAGGAACGGCTCCTTTGATGAGCAAGAAATTCTGCTCAACGTCAACTCTTACCACCGTTAAACGACGGACAGTAATTTGCTTCGCGCCGTATTGTCCCGCCATCTTTTTACCAGGATAGACACGACCAGGCGTTGTTCCAGGCCCAATCGAACCAGGAGTCCGATGACTTTTAGAACCGTGAGACATGAGACCACGACTAAAGTTATGACGTTTCTGATAACCAGAAAAACCCCGTCCCATACTCTGACCAGATACATCAACTAAATCACCGACAGTAAAAATATCTGCTTTTAGCGTTTGCCCCAATTCATAGGCAGAAGTATCATCTAGACGATATTCCTTTAAGTGACGTTGGGGAGTTGCCCCTGCTTTGCTTAGATGGCCTAATTCAGGCTTACTAAGAGCTTTTTCCTTAACTTCTTGATAGCCGATCTGGATAGATGAATAGCCATCCGTTTCAACTGTTTTGACTTGTGTAACGGGACAGGGGCCAACTTGTACCACTGTTACTGGAATAGAGGTTCCCTTCTCTGTATCAAAGATTTGGGTCATTCCCAGTTTTGTCCCTAAAAGACCGATAGACACGCTTTAACCCTCTACATTTTTTGAATAATCGGTTTATCTTAGATTCTCAGCAAAGAAATGACGAATAAGATATATCCGTCTAAGATCTAACTTATAAATTTTCTTCAACTGAATGGAGTGTATCAAGAAAATTCTTGATGAGTCCGTTTAACTTAATAGCGGTAGGGAGAGTTAGTCCTACATACCAGTTAAGTCGGGTTGCTGTTGTTTCCTTACAGACTTAAGGAAGAAAATCCTCAGTATCTTCGGGCAGCAGGCGACAAATATACCACGCGAGTTTTCACACTAACACTATTTTGGCCGCGATCAACCATTGTAGGGAATGATAGGAATTTATGCAAGGATTTTAACTAAAAAAAATTTGAGGGGTGATCGCGTCATCAGGGCAAACGCATCTAAATTCTAGACTCCTTATCTGATAAGACTTTCAGCGTTTCATAAAAAATTAATCATGATCTCGGAAACCCTTATCCAGCCTACCTTTCAAAAATAAGATGCGTTCGCCCTGATCGCGTCATGGCATCGATTGAAGACATTTCTCAAAAATGCTACAGTAATAGAGGCAATTCGGCTTAACCCTTTGGTCAAAGAATATCGGATATTACTCAAATTCTCCAAGATCGGGTCTGTAAACGCAGGAATAATGGATGGGAACAATTAGGCTAATGCACGCGAAACTTCATCGGGTGCGAGTGACGGAAGCGAATGTGAATTATGTGGGCAGTATCAGTATTGATCCAGAGTTGCTCGAAAAAGTCGGCATTTTACCCCTCGAAGAAGTTGATATTATTAATCTTAATAACGGGAAACGCTTTTCTACCTATACCATTCCAGGCACAGTCGGTAGTCGAGAAATTTGTCCCAATGGTGGGGCGGCTTTGTTATGTGAGCCTGGGGATTTGTTGATAATTTATGCGTATGAAACCTGCGATCGCGCAGAAATTTTGATTAAGGGTCATCAAGCGCGGGTCATGGTTGCAGATGCAGAAAATAATATTGCAGAATTTTATTTACAAAATCTTGTTCCCCAAGGCGATCGCCTGGAATTTCAGAATTTAATCGCTGAATAGGTTACAGTTTGACAAGATTCACCTAGATTGAGTTTTAAATCCTAATTTTGATATCAGTAAGCGTATGACCCCCCCTGAAAAACCTCTTTGGGAAACCCTACTTAAACCCTTCTTTCAAACCTTTCTGATCGATCAAGCCGAACTCAGCCGCCTCAGTGAAAAAATTGACTGGGAAGCAGGGCAATCGCGTTTTGGTCAACCTGATTTTCAGTATCCCGAATACTATCAAGATCAAAATTTTCATGGAATCGAAGGCGGTTATCTTACCAAAACAGCCGCCCTCACCTACGATCCCATTACTCGCTATGTTCTGCCGCCCAATGAAGACTGGGTTCGACAAGCCTTAAGCGATCGCATCGGTGGCCAACCCCGACGAATTCTAGACCTCGGCTGTGGGACGGGTTCTATGACATTGATGCTCAAAAAACGCTTTAGGGAAGCAACCGTCTGTGGCTTGGATCTGTCCCCTGAAATGTTGACTATGGCCGATTACAAAGCGCAACAATCTGGACTGAAAATTGACTGGCGACAGGGAAATGCAGAAAAAACGTCCTTTGTTCCCCATAGTTTTGATTTAATTACAATTGCGTTGCTTTTCCATGAATTGCCCCCCATTATTTCCCAAATTGTCTTGAAAGAATGTTTTCGGTTATTGATTCCAGGGGGACAGATTTTGATTTTAGATGGCAATCAAAAATCCCTACGACAAACGGATTGGTTAACGAATATTTTCGAGGAACCCTATATTCAGGATTATGCGAAAGAAAGTGTGGATGTTTGGCTCGGCAATGCCCAATTTGAAGCTGTTCAGAGTGATGATCTCTGGTGGGTGCATCAGGTCAGTAAAGGAATGAAACCAACTCCTATTCGAGAAACCAATTTTTCGACCTCAGAAAATAGTAATGAAATTCTAGTTCCTGCAATTTGAGGAATTAAAAATAGAAAATAATTTAATCTAAAAAAATGGTTTTAAAAGTTGTTCTGTTCGATTTCAATGGGGTAATTATTAATGATGAACCGATCCATCGTAAATTAATTGATGAAATTTTATTAGCGGAAAATCTCCGTCCTGCGACCCATCAGGAACATCAAGAATTTTGCCTCGGAAGAAGCGATCGCGTTTGTTTGCGGACTATTTTGGCCCATCGAGGCAGGAATGTATCCGAAGAGTATTTAACGAAATTAATCGAAAATAAAGCCATTTCCTATCGACAAAAATTAGAGCAATTAGAAACTTTACCCATTTATCCAGGGGTCAAAAAAATCCTAGATCAGATTCAACTCAAGGGTTGGCCATTGGGATTAGTCACAGGAGCAGTCAATGGAGAAACCGTTTCTGTTTTAAAAAAAGCAGGTATTTTCGAGTATTTCCAAGTAATTGTCGCGGGAGACGAAATTAATACCAGTAAACCCCAACCCGATGGTTATTTACTCGCCGTAGAACGATTTAACAATCTTAATCCAGATTTACAATTACAACCCGCAAATTGTCTCGCGATCGAGGATACCCTAGCAGGAATTACAGCCGCCAAAAAAGCGGGTATTTCTGTTATTGGCATTGCCCATACCTATCCCTATCACTTTATGCACCGTCACGCCAATTGGGCAGTGGATAAACTTTCTGAAATTGATTTAGACCGCATTGAAGTCGCTTTTGCCCGTAAAGTTGACTCCGTAGGTAATTGAGCGATCGCGTTTTTTCTTAATCGAGAAGGGCGATCGCTGAAATGTTAGAATTTTCTCATGGGTAGAGTCGAGGTTGGGTATAACCCCAAGCCCCTC
>ERZ1022729.17-NODE-17-length-18772-cov-14.162473_pt1 | contig 18772 bp, 17 predicted proteins | sample MGYA00520880_ERZ1022729 | MGnify/ENA primary metagenome ERZ1022729 (study PRJEB33162, sample SAMN09537598) | freshwater metagenome | isolation source: freshwater | place: Canada:Alberta | collected 2017-07 | study: EMG produced TPA metagenomics assembly of the...
ACACGCGTAAGATCGTCGGCAGCGTCAGATGTGTATAAGAGACAGCGGTGCGGGGCCGCTCCCCAGCGGCCAGTCGCACCCCGGGCCTACCCCGACATCCGTCCCGTCGTTCAGGCACGCCAATTCAGCCAGGCGGACCGGACGGGCTGACGGCCCCCGGACCTCCTGCCCCAGACCCCTGAAGCGGGTCCAGGCCGTCACCACGGCGGTTCGCATCGAACCTTCAAGCCGCAATGCAACTCAAGAGCCTAAACCCCTAACCCAGCTAGGGTCTTTGAGGCAAGGACGGGATCACGCCAAAACCGTGGCGAGAATGGCCCTTTGATCGCCATCACCTTGTGGACGAATGAAGCTGCGCAGCGGACCGGCAAGGTTGAATGGCGCCCCCGCCGGCCGTTGCGCTAAGGTACCGCTGTCCAGCTTCGAGGGAGCCCGTCCGGCATGCGTTCCACCCAGCCTTTCCTTCCCCTGGCCACCGCGCTCGCGCTGATCCTCGCGGTGCCGGCCTGTGCGCCCACCAACACGGGCAGCACCTTCACCCCCGCCGCGATGGGCAGTGCCGCGCAGGTGTCCTTCGGCACCATCGTCAGCGCCCGCCCGGTGCAGGTGCAGGGCAGCGCCGGCGGCCTCGGCGGTGTCGGTGGCGCGGTCGCTGGCGGGCTTGTCGGCAGCACGATCGGCGGCGACTGGCGGGCGCAGATGCTGGCCGGTGTCGGCGGCGCGCTGGTTGGCGGCGCGGTCGGTGCCGCGGCCGAGCGCAACCTGTCGAGCGGGACGGCGGTGGCCTTCGTCGTGCAGGAAGATCGCGGCGGCGCCTTCGAGGTCGTGCAGACCAACGAGGACTCGCTGGCCATCGGCGAGCGCGTGATGATCAGCCGTGGCGACCGCGTGCGCCTGTCGCGCGCCACTAACGCTCCGCCGCCCCCCGCCGCCAAGTAGCCGCGCCCGGGGCCATCGCGCATCGCCGGGCTGACGTCGGGCCAAACCTGGTTCGGCCCGACGCCTCATCGCTGAAGCCGCCAGGGAGGTCTCGTGCCCTGGCAGTCGGGGCTCAGCGCTTCTCGCTGCGCCAATCCTTGCGGCCGCGGTCGTCGTAATAGTTTGTGGTGCCGCCCTGTGTCTCGGCGCGGCCTGTGAAGCGGCCGCGGTCGTCATAGTCGCGCCGCGTGTTGCCCTGCACCTCGCCGCGCCCCTGGAAGCGGCCGACATCGTCGTAGCGGCGGATCGTGCTGCCGCTGGCCTCCTCCCGCCCCGTATAGCGGCCGCGATCGTCATAGAGCCGCGTGGTGCCGCCGCGCGTCTCCGCCCGGCCGGTGAAGCGGCCCCGGTCGTCGTAGAATCGCGTGGTGTCGCCCTGCGTCTCCGCGCGGCCGGTGAAGCGGCCCCGGTCGTCGTAGCGCCGCTCTGTCTGCGCCAGCGCGGGCGCCGTGAGCGTCAGGGCAAGGAGGAGAAGGCCGAGGTATCGCATGGCCCCGATCCTACGCGTCCCATTGCGGCGCGGTCATGGCGCCAGGCGGTAGATCGTGACGTCTCGCAGTTCCCGGTCCTCGACCTCCAGCGAGGTCGGCACGGCGTGGCGCGCGATGGGGTCGAGACCCTGGCCCGGCAGATAGGCGCGGCCGGGATCGGCCACCCACACCTCGCACACCGCGGCCATGGCGCGCAGCCAGGGCAGGATATGCGCGGTCATCGGCGCCTCGTAGCAGACATCGCCGGCCAGGATGATGTCCCAGCGGCAGGCGCTGCCCACCACATCGCCTTCGGTCACCGCGATCTCCACGCCGTTCAGCGCGGCGTTCAACCGCAGCGCCGCGACGGCGAGCGGATCGATCTCCGCCGCTTCCACCACCGCCCCGGCGCGCGCCGCCGCGATGGCGGCGATGCCGCCGCCGGCGGCGAAATCCAGCACCCGCCTTCCCGCGACGCGCGCGGGTTCATCCAGCAGCAGCCGCGCCGTCGCCTGCCCGCCTGGCCAGGCGAAGGCCCAGAAGGGCGGCTCCACATTGCGCGCATCGAGCCAAGCCTCGGTGGCCTTCCAGATCGGCGTGATCTCGGTCGCCAGATGCAGCGCGATCTCCGGCACCAGCGGCGTGTGCGCGACCGCGGTGTTGGCCCGCACGAAAGCGGCGTGGTCCATCACAGGCGCCCGATCAGGAAGGCCAGCGCGATGGCCAGCCCCGCCTCCCGGTTCGACTTGAACAGCGTGAGGCAGAGCGCGGGGTCGTGGATGTCGAGCGCGCGCACCTGTCGCGCCAGCATCCAGCCCGGCACCAGCAGCGCCACGAAGAACCAGGCCGAGGCCCCCGCCAGCGCCCCCGCCACGCCGAGCAGCCCGAGGGTTGCCGCGTAGCAGCCGCCCACGAACAGCGCCGAACGCGCGCCGAATTTCCGCGCGGTGGACCGGATGCCGACCATCGCGTCGTCCTCCCGGTCCTGGTGGGCGTAGATCGTGTCGTAGCCGAGGATCCAGAAGAACCCCGCCAGCCACAGCGCGAAGGCCGCGGGGTCGAGCCCGCCCGTCGCCGCCGCCCAGCCCGTCGGCGCCGCCCAGCTGAACACGAAGCCCAGCACCGCCTGCGGCCAATCCGTCACGCGCTTGGCCAGCGGATAGAGCGCGATCGGCACCAGGGACGCCAGCCCGACCAGGATCGCCGCCCAGGGCAGTTGCACCAGCACCGCCGCGCCGATGGCGCAGAGCAGGCCGAGGAAGCCGAGCGCCTGCCGCGGCCGGATCGCGCCCGAGGCCAGCGGCCGCCCCCGCGTGCGTTCCACCTGCCGGTCCAGGTCCCGGTCCCACAGATCATTCACCACGCAGCCCGCGGCGCGCATGGCGAAGGCGCCGATCAGGAACAGCAGGACAAGCCCCGCGCCATCGGCCCAGCCCGGCGCCGCCGCCGCGATGGCCCAGAAGCCCGGCAGCACCAGCAGCCAGGCCCCGATCGGACGGTCGAAGCGCGCCAGCAGCGCATAGGGCCGCCAGCCCGCCGGTAGCCGCGCCACCCAGCCGGTCGCCCGGATATCCGTATGCCCGCTCATGGTTCATACCTGCGGGCGGAGACGCGCCATGTCCATCCCACGCCTTTACCTGGAAGACCCGCTGTCCGAGGGCGCGGAGATCGACGCCGCGCCCGGCCAGGCGCATCACCTGGGCGTGCTGCGGCGCGGCGCGGGGGATGCGGTGCGCGTCTTCAACGCGACCTGCGGCGAATACGACGCGACCATCGCCGCGCTGCGGAAGGATCGCGCGCGGTTCCTGCTGGGGGCCCGCCTGCGCCCGCCCGCGCCGGAACCGGGCCCGCGCCTGCTGGTCGCCGCGCTCAAGCGCGATGCGATGGATTGGCTGGTGGAGAAGGCGACGGAGCTCGGCGTCGCCGCCATCCAGCCGGTGCTGACGCGCCGCACCGTGGCCCAGCACGCCAATGCCGCGCGGCTGGCCGCCATCGCCCGCGCCGCCGCCGAGCAATGCGAGAGGTTGTCGGTGCCCGAGGTGTCGGAGGCCCAGCCCCTGCACCGCGTGCTGGATGGCTGGGACGGCGCGCCACTGCTGGTTGCCATGGAACGCGCCATCGCCCCGCCCCTGCGGCAGGCCTGCATGACAGTTGCGTTGCCCTGCGCCCTGCTGGTCGGGCCGGAGGGGGGGTTCGAGAGGGCGGAGCTTGACGATCTCCGCCGTCGTGCCTTTGTTGTGCCCACCGCGCTCGGGCCCCGCATCCTGCGGGCGGAGACAGCCGCGGTGGCGGGCCTCGCGGCGCTTCAGGCGCTGATCGGGGACTGGGCCGAGATGCCGGGGCGCTGACGCCAGCCCCCGGCCACGAAGCGGAACGAGAACGCCAGCAGATGTCGAATCCCGGCGAGGCCGACCTCACGCCGATCACCTCGGTGCGCCAGCTTGCGGCATGGTTCGCCGCCGGGGTGAAGCCGCGCGCCGAGTGGCGGATCGGCACGGAGCACGAGAAGTTCGGCTTCCGCCGCCCTGGCGTGGTGGGGCGGCCGGACGACCTCGCCGCCCCGCCCTATGAGCCCGATGGCATCCGCGCGATGCTGGACGGGATCGCGGCGAAGGGCTGGGCGCCGATCCTCGACAACGGGAAGGTCATCGGGCTGAAGCGCGGTGACGCCTCGGTCAGCCTGGAGCCGGGCGGGCAGTTCGAGCTGTCCGGCGCGCCGATGGCCGATTTGCACGAGACGCGCGTGGAACTCTCTGGCCATCTGCGGGAGGTGCATGAGATCGCGGGGCCGCTCGGCCTCGGCTTCGCGCCGCTCGGCTTCCACCCGATGGCAACGCGGGACGCGATGCCCTGGATGCCGAAGGGCCGCTACGCGATCATGCGGCAATACATGCCGCAAGTGGGCGGCATGGGGCTCGACATGATGCTCCGCACCTGCACGGTGCAGGTGAACCTCGATTTCGGCGACGAGGCCGATATGGCGGAGAAGCTGCGGGTCAGCCTGGCGCTGCAGCCGCTGGCCACCGCGCTGTTCGCCAATTCGCCCTTCCTGGAAGGCCGGCCGAGCGGGTACCTTTCGCTGCGCGGGCATGTCTGGACCGACACCGACCCTGACCGCACCGGCATTCCGGCCGTCGCCTTCGAGGATGGCTTCGGCTTCGAGCGCTTCGCGGACCATGTGCTCGACGTGCCGATGTACTTCATCATGCGCGAGGGGAAGTGGATCGACGCGGCGGGCGTGCCCTTCCGCGCCTTCCTGGAAGGCCGCGCGGCAAAGCTGGCCGGCCACACGGCCACGATGGGCGACTTCGCCGACCATGTGACGACGGTCTTCACCGATGTCCGCCTGAAGCGGTTCCTGGAGATGCGCGGCGCCGATGCGGGCAATGCCGCGATGTTGCAGGCCAAGCCCGCCTTCTGGACCGGGCTGCTGTATGACGATGCGGCGCAGAAGGCCGCCGCCGCGCTGATCCGCGGCTGGACGGTGGAGGAGATGCGCGCGCTGCGCGCCGCCGTGCCGCGCCAGGCGCTGAAGGCCACGATCCGCGGGCGGTCCTTGCAGGACATCGCGCGCGACGCGGTCGCCATCGCCCGCGACGGCCTGATCGCGCGCGGGCTGGGGGAGGAAGTCTACCTCGCCCCGCTGGAGGAGATCGCCGCGAGCGGCATGACCCAGGCCGAGCGCTGGCTGCAACGCCACGCCACCGCCTGGGGCGGCGATGTGACCCGCATCTTCGCGGAAGCCGAGGTGTAGCGGCGCGGGGGGCGGAAGCCTCCCCGCGAGCCGGCCTATCCCTTGTCCTTGCCTGTGATGTCGCGCACCGCGTCCCTGGCGCCGCCGGTGGCGGTCTGGACGGTGCCCTTCGCCGTGTCGGCGTGTCCCTCGGCCTTCAGCTTCTCATCGCCGGTCATCCGGCCGGCGGCCTTCTTCAGCGCGCCCTTGATCTTGTTCCCCATGCCCTTGAGCCGGTCCTTGTCCATCGCGCGCACCTTCCGGTGATCGCGGCGTCATCGCCGCGTCGGGAGGAAAACGCCCGTGGCGGGGCGGGGTTCGTCAGGCGCGCGGAAGGGCCGCCAGCGCGGCTTCCACCGCGTCGCCGAAGCGCGTGACGATGGCATCCACCTGCTCGGCCGTGACGATGTAGGGCGGCGCGAGGATGACATGGTTGCCCTGCCGCCCGTCGATGGTGCCGCCCATCGGGTAGCAGGCCAGCCCCCGTTCATAGGCCGCCATCTTCACCCGCTCATGCAATTGCAGGGCGGGGTCGAACACCGCCTTGGTCGCACGGTCGGCGACGAATTCCACCGCCCAGAACAGGCCGCGCCCGCGGATGTCGCCGACATGGGCGTGGTTGCCGAGCCGCTCCGTCAGGCGCTGTTCCAGCAGCGCGCCCATGCGCCGCACATTCTCCAGCAGCCCTTCCTCCCGGATCGCCTGTTGCACGGCCAGCGCGGCGGCGGTGGCGATGGGATGCGCCTGATAGGTATGGCCATGCATGAAGGCGCCCGATCCGTCGCGGATCGCAGCCACCACATGCCCCGCCACCAGGATGCCGCCCACCGGCTGGTAGCCGCCGCCGAGCCCCTTCGCGACCACCTGGATATCCGGCGTCACATCTTCCTGTTCCCAGGCATGCATGGTGCCCGTGCGGCCCATGCCGCACATCACCTCGTCCAGGATCAGCAGGGCGCCGTGACGCGCGCAGATCTCCCGCACCGCCCGAAAATAGCCGGGCAGCGCGGTGACGCAGCCGAGCGTGGCGCCCACCACCGGTTCCGCGACGAAACCCGCGACGGTGTCGGGGCCGAGCGCCTGGAACTCCGCTTCCAGCTCCGCAGCCAGACGCGCGACGTAATCCTCGTCGGTCTCGTCATCGCGCCGGTCGCGATAGGCGTAGCAGGGCGAGACATGCCGAAAAGCGTCGGCCAGCATCGGCATGTAGAGCTTGCGCCGCATCGCGTTGCCGCTGGCGGCGAGCGCGCCGAGCGTGTTGCCGTGGTAGCTCTGCCGCCGCGCGATGAAGCGCGCGCGGCCCGGCTGCCCGCGTTCCACATGGTATTGCCGCGCCATCTTCAGCGCGGCCTCCGTCGCCTCGGACCCCGACGAACAGAGATACATATGCGTGAGACCGCCCGGCTCGTCCCCCAGCACAAGATCGGCCAGCTGTTCGGCAGGCTCGCAGGAATAGAGCGCGGTGTGGGCGTAGCTGATCTTCGCGGCCTGCGCGCGCATCGCTTCCAGCACGCGCGGATGGCCATGGCCGAGGCAGGCCACCGCCGCGCCGCCCGATCCGTCGATGATCGTGCGACCGTTGGAATCGCGGATGAAAATGCCCTCGCCCGACAGCGCGAGCGGCGGGGCCTGGCGCAGATTGCGCTGGATGAGGCGGGTCATGGGGGCATGGAACCCCTGCCTCAGGGCGGGGTCAACAGCCCCACCATCGCCCCGGTCATGCAGCAGGCGATCGTCCCGGCGATGAGCGCCGGCAGGCCGAGGCGCACGATATCCGCCCGCCGTTCCGGGCACATCGCGACCATGCCCCCCAGCATGATCCCGACCGAGCCGAGATTGGCGAAGCCGCACAGCGCATAGGTCAGGATCAGCGCGGATCGCGCATCCAGCCCCAAGCCGCCGCCCATGCCGAGTTGCAGGTAGGCGACGAATTCATTCACCACGAGCCTGGTGCCGAGCGATCCCGCGACCGTCATCGCGTGTTCCAGCGGCACGCCCATGGCGAGCGCGACCGGCCAGAACAGGAAGCCCGCGATCCGCTGCAAGGTCAGCCCCGTCAGCGGCTCGATCGCCATATTCGCCAGCGCGACCAGCGCCACGAAGACCACCAGCATCGCCATGATGCCGAGCAGCAATTGCAGCCCGTCCATCGTGCCGCGCGTCAGCGCTTCCATCGCGCTGTCATAGAGGCGCGGCGCCGGCGCATCCGCACCCGTCGCGACGCGCTCCGTCTCCGGCCGCATCAGCAGCGCGACCAGCACGGCGGCGGGGGCGGAGATGAGGCTCGCGGTCAGCAACTGCCCCGCCGCATCCGGCAGGATGGGCGCGAGGAACAGCGCGTAGAGCACCAGCGTGTTGCCGCTGATGGTCGCGAGCCCCGCTGTCATCACCACAAACAGCCCGCTGCGCGAGAGTTGTGCCAGCCAGGGACGGATCAGCAGCGGCGCTTCCACCATGCCGACGAAGACATTGGCGGCCGTCGCGAAGCCGGTCGCGCCATCCAGCCCGAAGGCGCGCTTCAGCAGCCGCGACATCGCAGCCACCGCCACCGGCAGCACGCGCCAGTGATAGAGAAGCGCGGAGAGCGCACCGACGACAAGCACCAGCGGCAGCGCCTGGAAGAACAGGATGAAGCTCGCGCCCGGCGCCTTCTCATCGAAGGGCAGGGGCGCGCCGCCGAGATAGCCGAAGACCAGCGATGTGCCGGCCCTGGTCGCCTCCGCCAGCGCGTTCACGCCCTGGCCGAAGACGGCGAAGACCGCGCGCATCGCGGGGATGTGCAGCAGCGCGAGGGCGAGCAGCAATTGCAGCCCGATCCCCGCCACCACCACCCGCCACGCGATACCGCGCCGGAACCCGCCCAGCGCCCAGGCGAGCAGGCAGAGCGCGATAAGACCTAAGCCGGATTGAAGCTGCAGTGCGCTCATGCCGTCTCGTCATCCTCCGGGATCGTCTCGGCTTCCAGCTCCAGCAGCTGTTCCGAGCGTTCGAAGGTGATGGCGTCCACGCCGCGCAGCTTGCGACCGATCGCGCGGGTGCGGATCTGCGCCTTCTCGATCGTGCTGCCGAAGGTGCCGGCCTGCTTGCCCAGCTTCGTCAGGACCGCGTCCATCTTCTGCATCTCGGTCTTGGTCGCGCCCAGCAGGTCGCGCACCGCATCCGCGTTGCGGCTGAGCGCGAGGCTGTAATGGCCGAGCTGGATGGTCCGCAGCATCGCCGGCAGCAGGCTCGGCCCGACCACCAGCACCTTCTGCACGCGGCCGATCTCGGCCAGCAGGCCGGGGATGCGCGCGACCTCGGCATAGAGGCTGTCGGAGGGCAGATAGAGGATGGCGAAATCGGTGGTCAGCGGTTCCCGGATATATTTCGCGGCGATATCGGCGCCCTGGCGGCGCACGCGTTCGCCAAGGGCGCGGCGCGCCACGCGCTCGCCGTCTCCGTCGCCACTTTCGGCGGCGGCGAGCAGGCGTTCGTAATCCTCCACCGGGAATTTCGCATCCAGCGGCAGGTGCAGCGGGGTGTCGCCCTGCGTCGGCATGACGATGGCGAATTCCACCGTCTCGCTGCCCGTGTCGCCGGGGCGGAAATTCTCGACAAAGCCGCCGGGCAGGATGTCCTCGAGCAGCGCCTTGCACTGCGCCTCGCCCCACCCGCCGCGCGCCTTGACGTTGCTGAACAGCCGCTTGAGGTCGCCGATCTGGCCGGTGACCGCCTGCACTTCCACCATCGAACGCTGCACCGCGTCGAACTGGTCGATGACGCGCTGGAAGCTTTCGGCCATCTGCTTCTCGACCGCCGATTGCAGCTGTTCGTTGACCGACTTCTGGATATCGGCGAGGCGCTTGTCATTGGCCTCCCGCATCTCCTTCAGCTTCGCTTCCAGCTGGTCGCGGCTTTCGGTCGCCTTGCGCTCGATCAGGTCGCGGGCGGTGGTCATGTCAGCGGCCAGCGCCTGGCGGGCCTTGGCGCTGCCTTCGGCCAGGGCGGTCTTCAGATCGCCGCTGAAGGTCGCCAGCTCCTGCTTCAGGGCGGCGGCCGATTCCCCCTGGTGCCGCGCATGGTCGGACAGCGTCCCGTTCAGCGCCTTGGTCTGGTCCAGCACCTGCGCGGTGAGCTTTTCCGCCACCTCGCTGGTCCGCTGGCCGATCTCGGCGCGCAGTTCAGCGGGCAGCACCGCGAGCGCCGTCTCCTGCCGCTGCTGGATCGCCTCCATCCGTTGCAGCGCGGCCTCCAGCACCGGATCGCGGGCGGGGGGCGGGGGACGGCGGAACAGCGCGACGAGCAGCGCGAGCAGGCTGAACAGCGCGGCGGCGGCGGCAAGCAGCGTGGGCATCTCGGCGGGCATCGGGCACTCCCGTCAGTGCAGGGCGAAGGGCACGGCGCGGATGGCGCCGTTTCAGATACGAATCAATGCCTGAAATGTCGCATGCCTGTGAAGACCATCGCCAGCCCCGCCTTGTCGGCCGCCGCGATCACCTCCGCGTCGCGGATCGAGCCGCCGGGCTGGATCACCGCCGTCACCCCCGCCGCCGCCGCCGCTTCCAGCCCGTCCGCGAAGGGGAAGAAGGCGTCGGAGGCGACCACGCTGCCCTTCGCGAGGCTGTCCGGCAGCCCCGCCGCCTGCGCCGCGGCGTCCGCCTTCCAGGCCGCGATGCGGGCCGATTCCAGGCGGTTCATCTGCCCCGCGCCGATGCCGGCCGTGGCCAGGGCCTTCGCATAGACGATCGCGTTCGACTTCACATGCTTGCAGACGCGGAAGGCAAAGAGCAGGTCGGCCAGCTCCCCGTCCGAAGGCGCGCGCTGCGTCACCACGCGCAGCATGTCCGGCGTCACGCGCCCCGCGTCGCGGGTCTGCGCCAGCAGGCCGCCGGCCACGGATTTCACCAGCATCCCCGGCGCCGCCGGGTCGGGCATGGCGCCGGTCAGCAGCAGGCGCAGGTTCTTCTTCTTCGCGAAGATCGCCTTCGCGTCGTCATCGGCATCGGGGGCCACGACGACCTCGGTGAAGATCGCCGCGATCCGTTCCGCCGCCGCCGCATCCAGCTTCCGGTTCGCCGCGACGATGCCGCCGAAGGCCGAGACCGGGTCGCAGCGCAGCGCGAGATCCCACGCCGCCGCCAGCCCATCCGCTTCCGCGACCCCGCAGGGGTTGGCGTGCTTGACGATGACGATGGCCGGCCGGTCGAATTCGGCGACGCATTCGAAGGCGGCGTCGGTGTCGTTCAGGTTGTTGTAGGACAGTTCCTTGCCCTGCACCTGCATCGCCGTCGCGATCCCTGGCCGCGCGCTGCCATCGGCGTAGAAGGCCGCCTGCTGGTGCGGGTTCTCGCCATAGCGCAGCCCCTGGCGCAGCACGCCCGCCACGGCCAGGCGCTGCGGAAAGACATCCTTGTTCTGGCCCGCGAACCAGGTGGAGATCGCGGCGTCATAGGCTGCCGTGCGCGCATAGGCCGCCTGCGCGAGCCGCCGGCGCAGCGCCAGCGTGGTGCCGCCCGCCTCCAGCTCCGCGCGCACTTCCGCCAGCTGGTCGGGTTCCGTGATCACCACGACGCTGTCGTGATTCTTGGCGGCGCTGCGGATCATCGCCGGCCCGCCGATGTCGATATTCTCGATGCAATCCTCGAAGGCCGCGCCCTTCGCGACGGTTGCCTCGAAGGGGTAGAGGTTCACCGCCACCAGGTCGATCGGCGCGATCGCATGCTGGTCCATCTGCGCGAGATGCTCCGGCAGGTCGCGCCGGCCGAGCAGCCCGCCATGCACCTGCGGCACCAGTGTCTTGACGCGGCCGTCCAGGATCTCGGGGAAGCCGGTGTGGTCGCTGACATCCTTCACCGGGATGCCCGCCGCGCGGATCGCCGCCGCGGTGCCCCCGGTCGAGAGGATCTCCGCGCCCTGCGCGGCCAGGAACCGCGCGAATTCCACGATCCCCGCCTTGTCGGAGACGGAGAGCAGGGCGCGGCGGATGGGGAGGCGATCGGTCATTTTGTGCGGCCAGGAAGGGGGGGGGCGTTGCGCCGCGCGGTATGGACCTGTCGGCCCTTGCCTTCAACCTTCCAGCAGCGCGGCGGTGCGGGCCAGCACCTGGGCCTCGTCGAACCGATCTACGGCGCGCGCCCGCCCGGCCGCGCCCATCGCCGCGCGCAGCGACGGGTCGTTGGCCAAGCGCGTCAGCGCCGCGGCCAGGGGGGCGACGGTTGCGGGCGGCACCAGCAGCCCCGTCTCCCCTTCCACGACCTGTTCGCGCGGGCCGCGGATGTCGGTGGCGACCACGGGCAGGCCGGTGAGCATCGCCTCCACGATCGACATCGGCAGGCCTTCGAAATGGGATGGCAGGCAGAAGATATCCGCCGCCGCCATCACCGCCGGCATGTCGTCCCGGTGGCCGAGCCGCACCAGCCGCCGCCCGAGCGCCGCCGCGGCGCGGACCAGATGCGGTTCCATCGCCTCCCCATGATCCGACGGCAGCCGGGCGCCCGCGACCCACAACACGGCATGCGGCGGGGTGGCGCGCATCGCGTCCAGCAATTCCGGGTAGCCCTTGTGGCGCACGAGGCGGGAGGCGACGAGCACCACGCAATCCTCCGCCGTCGCCCCGAGCGCAGCGCGTAGCGCGGCGCGGGCTGCGGGATCGGGGCGGAAGCGCGCGGGATCGCGGCCGTTCAGCACCGGCACCGCATGGGCATGGATGCCAAGGCGGCGCGCATCGCCGGCCTCTTCCTCCGACACCGTCAGATAGGTGTGGGTGATGCGCCCGGCCGCACGTTCCAGCAGCAGCGCCAGCCGCTTCCGCCACCACGGCCCCGGCTGGTTGAACAGGAAGCCGTGGCAGGTATAGGCGATGCGCGGCGTGCCCGCGATGCGCGCCGCCGCGCGGGCCAGCAGCCCGCTGATCGGCATATGGGCGTGGACGAGGTCCGGCTTCTCCGCCCGGATCAGCGCGACCAGCGCGGCCAGCGCGCGCGCCTGCCGGATGGGGTGCAGGCTGCGCGCCATCGGCACGGGAATGACGCGAAAGCCTTCGGCGCGCACGACATCCAGCATGGGGCCTTCGGCGCAGGCCGCGATCACGTCGTGCCCGCGCGCGCGCAGCTCCCGCATCAGCGGCAGCAGGAACATCCGCACGGAGAAATCGACATTCGCGACCTGGAGGATCTTCATCGGCCGCGCGCGAAGGTCAGTCGGTCTCGCTGCCCAGCGCGGGCATGCTCACCCGGCTGATCGCCCATTGCACGCTGCGCGCGCCCGCTTCGGCATGCAGCGCCACCTGGTGGCTGCGGCGCGCTTCCCCGGCGAGGAAGACGCTTTCCTCGATCGCCACGCGCGCCCCCTTCGCGCGCAGCCGCCAGCCGACGCCGGAGGGCAGGCGCAGCAATGCGCCGGCCTCGTCCTGCTGCAGGCTGGCCACCACGGCGGGATGCAGGTGGAAGCGCAGGGTGAAGCCGGGCACGTCCACCTCCCGGTCCGCTTCCAGCTCATCCTCTCCGCGCAAATCGTCGCCGGATTCCGACAGGTAGAGCCGCCGGCGGTGGCGCAGGCCGAACTGGCGCAGCCAGCCATCATGCGTCGCATCCAGCCATTGCGCGCCGTTCGAATCCTGCCGGTCGCTTTCGACCGTCTCCACCCGCCGGCCGAGGCCTTCCGGGCGCAGTTCGCTCGAATTGGTGTCCGCCAGCACCATGGTGGAATGGGCGGCGGTGGCGCGCAGCGCGTCGCGCCATTCGCCTTCCGCTGCGGGGGCCGCGCCGCAATTCACGATCAGCCGGTCGCGGCCGACCGACATCTCGAAGGCCAGGGTGCCGGCATGGGCGAAGCGGTCGGCCCCGCGCGGCAGGCCACCGGCGGCCGCATCGCGCCGCGCGGCAGGCGGGGCGCCGCAATCGACGATCACCAGCGTGCGGCTGGCGGCCAGGCGGTGGAAGCCGGTCTCCGGCAGGGCGCCCGGCGCGCGGCCGCGGGATTGGGCCTGGGTCAGCACCAGGTCGAGCATTGCCGCCGGTTCGTCCCGCGTGCCGTTGAACAGCGCGAGCCCGCCATCGGCATGGCGCAGCATCCGCAGCGCCGGGGCCGCGCGATCCAGCACGGCGGCCAGGATCGGCGGCGCGTCCACGCCCGCGCCATGCAGCAGGTTGCGGATCTCGATCACATCCTGCAGCGCGGCGAGGTGCTGGGCCGGGCTGCGTTCCACATGGCCGCCATCGGGGTTGAACTGCCGTTCCAGCTCCGCGGGCAGGAAGCGGACGCAGCGGGCGAGCCAGGTCTCCTCCTCCAGCGCCACGGCGGCGGCCATGCCGCCCTTGAGCGCCACCAGCGCGCCGCGATGCGCCGCTTCCGCCGGCAACCCCGCGACCAGGCTGCGCGCATCCTGCGCCATGCGCTGCATCAGCGGGCGGCGCAGCTCCTCATCCGCCGTGGCGGCCAGGAAATCCCAATGGCCGAGCCAGGCGGAGATGCGCGCCCCCGCCACCTCCGGCGCTTCCGCCAGCGGATCAGGGCCGAGCGCGAGCCAATCCGCCGCCAGCGCCCGCCCGCGCAGCCGCGCCGCATCGGTGCCGAGCGCGCGCAGGTCGCGCAGCCAGGCGAAGCCATGCGCCGCCGCGCGCCAGGTGGGGGAACCGCCATCGGGCCCCCAATCCTGGCCGCCATTGGCCTCCGAAGGGCGCAGGGGGCGGACGGTGCCCATCACCTCGAACTCGCCGCGCAGCAGCCGGGCGCCGCGGGTGGCATCGCCGGGCCAGAGGTCGCGGAAGGCGCGGGCCGGCGCCTCCGGCACCTTCACCGGCTTCAGATTGGCCAGGAAGCGGCGGGCGCCGCGCAGGATGGATTCCATCAGCCGGCTCCCCGGATCGCCGCGATGGCGGTGGCGTAGTCCGGCTTGCCGAACACCGCCGTGCCGGCCACCAGCACATCCGCCCCGGCCTCGATGCAGTCCCGCGCGGTCTCGGCGGTGACGCCGCCATCGACCTGCAGTGCGATGTCGCGCCCGCTGGCTGCGATCATCGCCCGCAGCGCGGCGATCTTGCCCAGCTGGGACCGGATGAAGGACTGCCCGCCGAAGCCCGGATTGACCGACATGACCAGCACCAGGTCGCAGAGGTCGAGCACGGAGTCGATCGCGCTGACCGGCGTCGCCGGGTTCAGCACCACGCCGGCCTTCTTGCCGAGCGCCCGGATGGTCTGCAGCGACCGGTGCAGATGGGGCCCCGCTTCCGGGTGCAGGCTGATCAAATCCGCCCCCGCTTCCGCGAAGGCCGCCAGATAGGGGTCGGCCGGGGCGATCATCAAATGGACATCGAAGGGGATGTCGGCATGGCGGCGGAGCGCTCGGACCAGCCCCGGCCCGAAGGAGATGTTGGGGACGAAATGCCCGTCCATGATGTCGAGGTGGAGCCAATCCGCGCCGGCGGCGGCGACGGCGCGCACTTCCTCTCCCAGGCGGGCGAAATCGGCGGCGAGCAGAGAGGGGGCGATTCGGATGCGGGAGGACATGGGGCGCGAGTCTAGCCCCCCTGCGCGCGGGGCGGAACCGCTTACGGCGCGGGAACCGCGCCCGTCATCGACCGTCCGGATCCGATCCGGGCCGTCATCCTCAGATCGGCAGGGCGGTGGTGCCCTTCACCCGTTCCATCGCGAAGCGCCCCGTCACCTTCCGCAGCGCCGGCACGGCGGCCACGAAGCGGCGGTAGAAGGCGTCGTAGCCGGCCATGTCCGGCACCACGACGCGCAGCAGGTAGTCCACATCCCCCCCCAGCCGCCAGCACTCCACGATCTCCGGCAGGCTGTCCACGGCGGCGGCGAAGCGGGCGATCCAATCGGCGGAATGGTCCCCCGTCTCGACCGCGACGAAGACCGAGATCGGCAGGCCGACCCGCGCCGGGTCCACCAGCGCGACCCGGCCGGTGATGACGCCCTGCTCCTCCATGCGCTTGACGCGCTTCCAGCAGGGGGTGGGCGTCAGCCCGACCTCGGCCGCGATCTCCGCGAGCGAGCGGGTGGCGTCCTGCATCAGCAGGCGCAGGATCTCGCGGTCGATGCGGTCCAGTTCCGCGGTGGCGGCCATGTGGAAGCCCTCGGGTAGATGGAGATGCAGGCAGATAGCAGAAAAATCTACGACCACCATCGTTCGGACGCAGAATTAGCAAAATCTGCTAAATTGAAGGTCCATGGATGGTCCGCGGCGGCTCGGCCTGCCGCGCCATGGCGTTCAGCGCTGATCGGCGAGGATCTCGCGCCAGAAGGCCTCGTCGGCCTTCCACCACGCATGCGCGCCAACCGGAAGGCGCTGGCCCGCCAGGCGCCAGGCGCGGCGCGGCTGCAATTCGAAGCCGAAATCCAGCGCTTCATGCGGTGTCGGCACGCGCCAGCCTGGGTGGAACAGGGGGGCGTGACAGGACCAGAACTCGTCCTCTGGCCTTGGGAAGTCACGCAGGTAGTCCGCAGCCGCGCGGCCCTGACGCGCCTGGCGCATCAGCACCAGCGCATGGGTCTTCCGGGCGAAGTGCCGCCATAGATGTGGCAGCGCCGCAAGCCGCGCGGGGTCCAGTCGACCCTCCAGCACCGCAAGGGCGTCTGCCGGCGACCGCAGCGAGAACCCGCCATTGCCAACGATCTGTGGTCGCGCCCGCAAGCCGCTGCGGAACCAGCCATGGCTGAACCAGGGCGGCCCGACATAGGAAAAGCCGCGTGCCGCCCATGCGCCGATACCCGTCCGCAGCATCAGGCAGTCGGTCTGATAGATCAGCATCTGCCGGTAGCCGGAAAAAAGCCGGTAGGGCAGCGGCGTGAGCATCATCGCGTTGTAGGCGGCGCGGCTGGCGAAGTTCCCCGCCGGCAACGGCACCACGCGAAAATCCTCATGGGCGAAGCCGATCCGCATGCCTTCGGGCACCAGAAGGAAGCGCGGGTGATCCTCGCCGTGGCGACGCAGGGTCTCGAGCGCGTAGAACTCGCGCTCCGTCAGCCCCGGCGTGTGCAGCATGAAGACGATGGCGAGCGGCCCGCTGCCGAGCGCAGGCCAGGCCGCTGGCGGCTCGGGCTGCCAGCCGGGTGGCAAATCCGTGCCATTCATCGACGCACCAAGCTGGGCAGGGCGGCGGCCAGCGCCGTGGTCAGCATGAAGCCGGCCGCGACCAGGAACACCGCATTCGGGTTGCCGCTATCCATCAGCCAGCCGAACAGCAGCGGCGCGGCGATGCCGCCCAGGTTGAAGCCGGTGGAGACGATGCCGAAGGCCGCCCCCGCCTGCCCCGGCGGCGCGGCGGCGCGCACCATCATGTCGCGCGACGGCATGCAGAGCCCGCTGAGCGTCCCGGCCACGCCCAGCAGCGCCACCATCGCCACCCCCGGCAGCGGCAGCAGCACGACGCAGAGCGTCGCCGCCGCCGCGCCGGCGAAGCCCGCCCCCGCCACCAGCCCATGCCGCTGCACCCGGTCCGCCAGCCGCCCGCCCAGCAACACGCCAGACGCCGAGCCGACCAGGAAGGCCGTGAGCCCCGCACTGGCCAGGCCGAGCGTCAACTCCCGCCCGGACACCAGCGCCGCCATGGCGAAATTGTTGATCCCGCCGAGCGACATCGCGATCAGCACGAAGAAGCCGGTCAGGCCGATGATCGCCGGGCTCATCACCCGCTGCGCCGCCGCCTTGCCGCCGGCCGGGCGCGGGGCGGCTTCGTCGCGCGGGCAGGCGAACCAGACATAGGCGGCGACCGCGAAGCCGATCAGCGCGCCCCCCGCCACCGCGCCGCGCACCCCGAAGGCGGCGGCCAGCCCGAGCATCGTCAGCGGCGCCACCGCGCCGCCCGCATAGCCCGCGAAGGTGTGCCAGGAAAACGCGCGCCCCATCCGCGACGCGCCGATATGCTGGCCGAGGATGGCGTAATCCGCCGGGTGGTAGACCGAATTGGCCAGGCCCGCGAGCGCGGCCGCGACGATCAGCCAGCTGTAGCTGCCGCCCAGCGCGAAGGCCGCGAAGGCCAAGCTGCCCAGCGCGATGCCGCCCGTCAGCACGCGCCGCGCGCCGACGCGGTCCACCAGGAAGCCCATCGGCGCCTGCGTCAGCCCCGAGACCAGGTTGAACACCGTGACCGCCAGGCCGAGTTCCACGAAGCCGACGCCAAGCTCGGTCCGCAGCAGCGGGAACAGCGGCGGGAAGACCAGCAGGTGCAGGTGGCTGATCGCATGCGCCGCGGCGATCGCCAGCAGCGTCTTCCGCTCCTGCGCCGTCCAGCCGGCCCCGGCGGCGCTGCCCGCGATCGCGCTCAATGCGCGTCCGCCCAGGATCGCCCGTGGCCGACCTCCACCGCCAGCGGAACCGACAGCTCGGCGGCCGATTCCATCACCTGGCGCAGCAGCCGCGCCGTCGCTTCCGCTTCCGCCTCCGGCACTTCCAGCACCAGCTCGTCATGCACCTGCAGCAGCATCCGCCCTGTCAGCCCGGCGTCCCGCAGCGCCTGGGGCACGCGGACCATGGCGCGCTTGATGATCTCCGCCGCGCCGCCCTGGAAGGGGGCGTTGATGGCCGCGCGTTCCGCGCCGGCGCGGCGCGCGGGGTCCTTGGACGCGATCTCCGCGATCCAGAGCTTGCGGCCGAAGGGCGATTCGACATAGCCGCGGGTGCGGGCGTCTTCCTTGAAGCGTTCCATGCAGGCGCGGATGCCGGGGTAGCGCGCGAAATAGGCGTCGATGATCGCCCGCGCCTCTCCGGGCGGGATGCCGAGCCGCGCGCCGAGGCCGAAGGCCGACATGCCGTAGATGATGCCGAAATTGATCGTCTTGGCGCGCCGCCGCGCTTCCTTGTCGACCTTGGCGGGGTCGAGGTGGAAGATATCGGCCGCCGTGCGGCTGTGGATGTCCTCGCCCTGCGCGAAGGCCTGCTTCAGGCTCGGCACATCGGCGACATGGGCCAGGATCCGCAGCTCGATCTGGCTGTAGTCGGCCGAGACCAGCACATGGCCGGCTTCCGCCACGAAGGCGCCGCGGATGCGCGCCCCTTCCTCGGTCCGGACGGGGATGTTCTGCAGGTTCGGTTCGGTGGAGGACAGCCGACCCGTGGAGGTGACGGCCATGGCGAAATCGGTGTGCACGCGGCCCTGCGCGTCGGCCTTCTGCGCCAGCGCATCCACGTAAGTTGATTTCAGCTTCTGGATCTGCCGCCAGTCCAGCACGCGCCGCGCGAGTTCCACGCCCTGCGCGGCCAATTCCTCCAGCACCGAGGCATCGGTGCCCCAGGCGCCGGTCAGCTTGCTGCGCTTGCCGCCCTGCAGCTTCATCTCGTCGAACAGGATTTCGCCGAGTTGCTTCGGCGATCCGACATTGAAGGGGCGCCCGGCCAGCTCATGGCACTGGCGCTCGTAGCGCACGAGCTTCTCGGAAAAATCCTCGCCGATGCGGGCGAGTTCGGCGGCGTCGATCTTGATGCCGGCGATCTCCATGTCCCGCAGCACGCCGACCATGCGGCGCTCCACCTGCTCATACAGCGCGAGCGCCTTCGCGTCCCGCAGCCTGGGCTTGAGCAGCGCCCAGAGCCGCAGCGTGACGTCGGCATCCTCCGCCGCATAGGCCGTCGCCTTGTCGAGCGCGACCTGGCTGAAGGGAA
>ERZ1022729.18-NODE-18-length-18417-cov-7.611153_pt1 | contig 18417 bp, 20 predicted proteins | sample MGYA00520880_ERZ1022729 | MGnify/ENA primary metagenome ERZ1022729 (study PRJEB33162, sample SAMN09537598) | freshwater metagenome | isolation source: freshwater | place: Canada:Alberta | collected 2017-07 | study: EMG produced TPA metagenomics assembly of the...
TGACATGGTAGTGGAACCAGCCAGCAAACAGCATGAGGGCAGCCATGACCAAACCGCCGATCGCGGTGCAGTAAAGCTGATAGCTGTCGGTGAAGCCAGCGGCTCGCCAGAGATAGAACAATCCAGAGGTGATCTGAATACCGTGGAAGCCTCCCCCCATATCGCCATTCAAAATGCCTTGACCAACGATTGGCCAAACCACCTGAGCACTAGGCTTAATGTGAGTAGGATCGGCTAACCATCCTTCATAATTAGAAAATTTCGCACCGTGGAAATACATTCCACTCAACCAGACGAAAACGACAGCGAGGTGTCCAAAATGGGCACTGAAGATCTTCCGAGAAACATCTTCCAGGTCGCTTGTCTGGCTATCAAAATCATGGGCATCAGCATGAAGGTTCCAAATCCAAGTGGTGGTTTTGGGACCTTTAGCGAGGGTACGGTCGAAGTGTCCGGGCTTGCCCCATTTCTCGAAGGAAGTTGGGACAGGATTGGTATCAACCGTAACTTTTACTTTCGTCTCTCTTTCGGGAGGACTAATTGTCATGAGGGCACTCCTCTCTCGACAATGAACTTCAAGGGTTTCCTATTGTAAATAGTGTAGTAGAGGAAGGGCAAAAATGGAATCATTTTACTTTCCTTAACATAATACTTAATTTGCCTATTTTTCGGATTTGAGGCATAAGCATTAACTGTTGATGATAGGCCTTCTCTCTCTTCCTGATCAACATACTTAACAATAATTAAAACTTGACCAATGCATTATCCTGTCTGGATTGCAAGTCTAAGCAAATGCGGAAAAAGTCAAGTCCAATCGATCATTCTTTACAAAAAGTAACAAAAGACTTGTTGACCCCTTGCTGATCAGGACAGATTTTGGGGATAGTTCATTAAAACGAGAGAAAGTCATCAATGTTGAGGATAAAATATTGTATTTTTATAATCCCTAGAATAGTTAAGAAATGTTACGGAGATGAATATGCTGTGCAAAATAGTGCCGTTTTTCCTGAGATGTTCGATTTCGGTCGATTATCGGTAAGATCGTTTAGGGGACATATTATCGGCTCTGAGCCATGCTGATGATTTTGGCAGTAGATCAGGCGATATGTCCTTTAATTACTCAGGAAAGAGGAGACAATATGGTGTTTGCTATTTGGCCACGATCGCAAAAAAGGGATGGGCGATCGCGTAATACTTGCCCACCTTGGGGATGGCTATTGATGCTGGTGTTGAGTTGGTCATTGATTGGCTGTGCAGATCGGCTGATTGCCTCCCCTGCACCGAGTCTGACAACAACCTCCGAACCAGTGGCGATCGGGAAATTAGCCGAAGTGCCTCCTCCTCCCATGATTCAGGAATTGCGACGCAGTTTAGATCAGTATCAACCCCAGGTTAAGATCCTGAGTCCTCAACCCGAACAAGTTTTAGAAGGGACAACGGTTGTCGTCAAACTCAAGGTACAGGACTTGCCAATTTTCCAAAATTCCGATTTGGAGATGGGGCCGCATATTCATTTAATCCTTGACAACCAGCCCTATCAGGCAATTTATAACCTGGATGAGCCGATTATTCTTAAGGATTTAACGGCGGGAACCCATACTCTGCGGGTTTTTCCTGTGCGGCCTTGGCATGAAAGTTTTAAAAATGACGGAGCCTTTGCCCAAACAACCTTTCATGTGTTGACTAAGACCGAAGATAATCGTCCCGATCCCGCCCTTCCTCTCCTGACCTACAGTCGTCCCAAGGGAACCTATGGAGCCGAACCCATTTTGTTAGATTTCTATTTAACAAATGCTCCTCTCCATGTGATTGCTCAGGAAAATACAGAGGATGCGATCGCCGATTGGCGGATTCGAGTCACCATCAACAATGAAAGTTTTATGCTGGACAACTGGCAACCTATTTATTTAACGGGATTTGAAAAGGGACAAAATTGGGTAAAGTTGGAATTCATTGATGAACAAGGCAACCTAGTTCAAAATGCCTTCAATAACACCGTAAGAGTGATTGACTACGCTCCCAATGGTCAGGACACCTTATCTCAATTGGTCAGGGGAGAATTATCCCTAGAAACCGCTAAAAGTATTATTAATCCCAATATTTCAGTCCCCCAAAACCTAGAACTTTCTCCAAGCACTCTGCCATTAGTAGAAGAAAAAACAGTTCCCATTCCCAGTTCGACCGATGCGATCGAAGAACCTCCTATTTCAGAGGAATTAACTCCTGTCGCGACCGAATCCGATGAGTCAGAAACAGCCGTTTCCCCTACTTCAGAATCTTCTTCCACTGATTCGAGTATTCCAGAGTCATTGATTAGTCCCGTACCAGAGAACATTCTCTCTAATAGTTCTATTGAAAATGAAAATTCATCCTCAATGACAAAACCGACAGAAGTCCTAGAAGCAACCAGTCCTTCAGAGATCGACTCGACTTCCATTAATTCTTTACAAACCGACCTAAGTCATGGGAATGAAATCTCTGCTGACCCTGAAAAAACAACTCATAATCCGTGATTAAACTGTTGTGCTAGACTTAGGGCTTAGCTATTAAGTAAATGACTTATTGATTTACTCAAATTAGCCTACGACCGTTTAAAGTTAGTAAATTCTTGCGTATCGGGTAAAAAGAGTAATCTTTAGAGGCGTGCTGTAAGGCATAAATTTTAAAGTTATCACTCAAACTCTTTACCTCAGCCCAGGAACTATACTATACTTTTATCGTCTGACAATTGATTTTCGTGAAATTACAAGCGAGGTTATCGTGTTAACTAAATCTGTTAAAACTCTCACCGGAATTTTAGTAGCCCTAGCGGCCTATGGTATATCTACTGTTCCCGCCCAAGCTAATCCCCTCTCGACAAAAAAAGAAGTTCTCGTCAGCCAGTTACCAGGACACGATCTGTGGAGAAAGGGAGGCTCTCAGCTCGTACTCTCTGACTTCGCGATCGGCCGTGTCCGTGGCGTGATTGGTAACATTATGTTCATTGAATTTTTAAAATATCCTGGTTCACTATCTTCTGCTGGGTATTTCATGCGCGGTAACGAACGCTTGACCCACATTCACCTGCCTGGTTCTGCCCAACCTGGAAATGATGTAATGGTCAGCTATGATAGCAGTGCTAAAGTTTGGCAAGCTTCCACCGCTCATCCTGCTTGGATTAGCCGTTTAAACCTCAAGGAAATCCCCACCGTTGAGAAGACCGCTATTAATTTTGAATCAACCGCCCCTGTTTCTCTTCCTCCTGTTCAGCCTTCGGCTCCTCCTGTCTTCACTCCTGAACCTGCTCCTATGCCCGTTCGTGGTCTGTGGTAGATTTCAAAATGGTTTCTAGATTTTTAAATCTTAGATTAATAAACTAAAGATAGACGTTGCTTGATTGGACAAAATTAGGCAGCGTCTATCTTTTTTTTTCATTTATTTTGAGTTTATTGAATCGGTAGGTGGAATAGTGTCTGATTGACGACAATAATTTCTGGTTTGTTCGATCGCGGGCAGAATAGGGCCTATCCACTTTTGATAAAGGGCTTGGGCTTCTGGAGTCGCGATCGCTTTATTCACTAACGCTTGCCACTGAGAATCTTTACCCGGAATAATCATTCCATACTGTTCACATTCCAGGGGATATTCGGGAAAAATCACATAATCTTGACCTAAAGACAAATTTTGTAATAAAGCTTCCCCGATTAACAAAATACCATCACTGACAAAAGCATCAATTTTGTCTTGTCGCAGAGCTTGTACTCCTCTTTGTCGTCCCGTTACGCCCTGAAAGGTTCTAATGGTTGCTAAGGGATATTTTTGGGCAATGAATTCTAAATTACTAGTATCGCGGAGTCCCCCAATCGTAATGCCATTTAAATTACTATTAAGACGAATTCTATTTTTATCTTCAGCCTTGATTAAAAATTGGGTTCCCGTTAAAAAAAACGGATCAGAAAAGTCAATCTTATAGGAAAGATTATCTCGAATTGTATTAGGGCCACATTCTAGAGCAACAACTTTATCCCTAACTAAATCAAAACGATTAAATAGAGTTGATTTAAATAATTTAATTAAGATAATCGGTTGATCCAATTCGCGCCTAACCTGATTTCTTAAAATTTCGAGAAAATCTATACAGATACCTGTCCAATTTTCATTATTATCTCGATAACCGAAGGGAACAGCATCTTCTCGAACGGCAATTCTCAACAGTCCCGTTCTTTTAACCTCTTCAAGAACCGATGTGTCTTGCGCCCTTACAGAATAGGGTAAACAAGATAATAATATTAAGGTAATGATGAATTTTTTGATGAAAATAAAACCTCTAGTCGAGAACATACATTTATTTGGAGAATAATCTTAGTTCGTTTGCCATCGGTCTAAAATGTCTTTGAAAATTGCTTCTTCTACCCAGGTTTTAACTACAACGGTTAAGGGCAATGCTAACAATAAGCCCAATAGTCCAAAGGTGCTGGCAAAAAATATTTGGGCAATTAGGGTGACTGCGGGTAATAGAGAAACCTGCTTGGCCATGACAATGGGCGTTAACCAATAGCTTTCAATATTTTGAATGATAAAGTATAAAACTAAAACTGCCCAGATTTTCCAAGGCTCATCTAATAATGCGATCATAATTGGGAAGACTACGCTGGCGGCAGGGCCAATATTCGGAATAAAATTTAAAATTCCAGCCATTAGAGCATGAACTAAGACTAATTTAATTTGCAATGCCCATAGCCCTAGTCCACTCAACAAACCAATAAAAATACAATTAATTAGGATTCCTGTGAGCCAATTGCCTAACGCTAATTCCGATAGGGTCAAAATTTCATCGGCGCGACGGCGATAGAAAGAGGGAAATAATTTCAACGCGCTGCTGCGATAACCCTGGGGATCGAGGAGCATCATGACGGTCAGGGCCAATACAAACAGGACTTGCAAAAAAGCGGTTACGGAATTGGAAAAGAAGGAAAAAAAGTTTTGAAAAACTCTTGGAACCAATGTTTGTAGGGAGTCTAACGGGTTTTGATTTACTAAAAACGGAGGAAACCAGTCCCATTCTAATTCTTTTGCTTGTAGGGTACTGGCAAATTCTTGAATTCTTTCCCAGGCTTCAGGGACTAGGGTGACTAAATTTTGCAATTGTTCTACAAAGGGAGGAACGATTAACCAAAAGAAAAGAACCGTCAACAAACAGGCCGTCAGCAGGGTTAGCCCTACGGCTGATTTTCGTTGAAGATTAAATCGTTCCAGCGATCGCACTAAACGATTAAGGGCCGTTGTAAAGACGATCGCCATAAAGAGCAACAGCAACAACTGTCGAATCTGCCAGAGCAAATAGCCCGCGATTATCAGACAAAACAACCCAAGCCACTGACTAAGTTTCATCGGGAATTAGAGATAATTCACAATTCGAGCAAAACCTGTAGGATCTAGACTTGCGCCCCCCACTAAAGCCCCGTCAATTTCGGGCTGGGCCATGATTTCATCAATGTTTTTAGGATTAACCGAGCCGCCGTAGAGAATGCTCATCTCAGGATTACTCAACTGCGATCGAATGATTCCGATCACCCGATTAGCTTCCGTTGCGGCACAGGTATCTCCCGTCCCGATCGCCCAGATGGGTTCATAGGCAATGACAATATTGGTTTGATCCACATCCACCAAGCCCCGTTTGACCTGATTAATAATCACGGATTCAGTTTCTTCGGCATCTCGTTGGGATTTAGTTTCTCCCACGCAAAGAATAGGTGTTAAACGGTGACGTTGGGCTGCAATAACCCGCAAATTGACCGTTTCGTCCGTTTCTCCAAAATATTGCCGACGTTCACTATGGCCCACGACCACATAGCTAATGCCCATTTCCGTCAACATATCCCCCGCAATTTCCCCCGTATAGGCTCCTTTTTCTTCCCAATGAATATTTTGAGCACCGAGTTGAATCTGGCTACCATGTAAAATTTTAGACATGGTTCCCAAGGCAGTGAAGGGAATACAGAGAACGACTTCTCGCGATTCATCCGTGTCATGGAGGAGCGGTTTAAATACTTGCAAAAACTCCTGGGACTCTGCCTGAGTTTTGTGCATTTTCCAGTTACCAGCAATAATGATTTTTCGCACAGCTTAGTTTAAAAATTAAATTCAATAATAAATGCCAGATCCCAGTCTAAGGCTTGAGGGGGATCAACAACCAGGGAGTTTGCAAGAATGAAGGAAAACGTAACCTAAAAAGTTGAAGTGGTACCAACAAGAATCCTGAAAACTAGATAACGAATCGCCATCTAATCTTCAGGATTAGGTTTAAACACTTGCCAGTCAATGAGCCTTAGATATGAAAACCCACTAATTAGCGTTGATTTCGCACTTTTTCGTCATTATTCCGCGATCGCCAATTCCGTTTCCGTACTTCCCTGGCTACGACGACGAGTGAGAGAGTTAAAGAGCATAATACCGATCGCCTTGATCAGATTCCCTTCTAGCTCATTAAATAACTTCATATTCATGCCAAACGCCGCATTTGCTTCATCGACAATCTGTTCTGCCGTTGCTTGGTCAATGGGCAAATCATTCATTGCCTGACGGTAATTTGTTTTGAATGCTTTTTCATCATCAATTCCTGCAAATTCATAGAAAGCTGTGCCGCCATCCTGTAAATTCATTGCATTTTGGGCAATTTTTTTGAGAATTTGACCGCCCGATAAGTCGCCTAAATAACGGGTATAGGAATGAGCCACTAAAAGTTCGGGTTGAGTCGCTGCAATTTCGTGAATGCGATCCACATAGGCTTTACCAGCCGCCGAAATTTTCACTTCTTGCCGCCAGTTGGGGCCGTAATAAAACTGTAAATCTTGCTCTAAACTCTGTTTACGATTGAGTTCGGGATAATAAATTTGGGAAACAATGGGATGCTCGCGCAATTTGTCCATCTCTTCTTCCATCGCGCTATAGACAAAGTAGAGATTTCCGACCAATTTGCGATAGGAGTTTTTTTCAACAACGCCCTTTAAAAAGCATTTAACAAAACCGACATTCTCTGCCATTGAGTGGGATTTTTTAGTCCCTTCGCGTAATTGGGTGGCTAAATTGACGCTCATACTTATAAATTCCTGTATCTTGAGTGAACTAATTAGGTGGCTTATTAGAAACGTTTAAAAAATCTCGCCTAATTTACTAACTTAAACTGGATTGATGAGAATTTCTGTTAAGAATTTTTACAAAACAGACAGCAAAATTGTTATGGCTTGCAGAATATTTAATTCGTTGATGCTGTTTGTCCAAAAAGAATTTTTCGACTTTCTTCCGTAATAACGGGATTTTGGCTAAGGGATTGACCCTTTTCATAGGCGCGAATGACCGCCGATCGCCCTTGCATTACCTCAAACCATCGCTTGAGATGGGGAAAATCTACTAACTTTTGTTGCTGTTTTTCGTGGGGAACAATCCAGGGATAACAGGCCATATCGGCGATCGAATACTCTCCTGCAATATAGTTCCGACCCTCTAGCTGTCGATCCAAAACGCCGTAGAGCCGATTCGTTTCTCGCACATAGCGATCAATAGCGTAGGGAATTTTTTCAGGCGCGTACTGGGAAAAGTGGTGATTTTGTCCCGCCATCGGCCCCAATCCTCCCATTTGCCAAAATAGCCATTCAAGAACCCGTTGACAGAAATTGACCCGTTTTTTCGGCTAAATATAAAAGAATTGCACCCGATTCAAAAATTGAGATGGATTCTCCGCCATCAATGGGATCGTGATCCACAATGGCAGGCATCCGATTATTGGGAGAAATACGCAGAAAATCAGGTTTAAATTGATCTCCTTTCCCAATATTAACGGGGATAATTTGATAATCTAGTTTCGCTTCTTCTAGAAAAATCGTGATTTTGTGACCGTTGGGGGTGGGCCAATAATATAAGTCAATCATGCTTGATTTTTTAACCTGAATGTTCAAGAGGAGTCTTCAGACGGAGGAATATTTTATTTTAGGCAATTCTTCGTTCTCTTACAAAGGTAGAGTGAACCCACTGCCCTTTTTCGTTGTAATTACGAATCAAACGCTGGCGTTCATTTGGTTCGACCAACCAACCGATTTCTAGAAAAAATGATGTTCTCAGTTCCAACTTTAAAGGGGCATTCGTAGAAGTTCCGTCGGGCAATAGCAAAATCTGTCTAGGTGTTGCACCGTTTTCAAAAATCAGCTTATTTCCGTCAATACGAGCCGTTGAAGTGATGGTATGTTGCCCAAAGGAAAGTTTGTGTTGGAGGCGATCACGGTCGATTTTTTGAATTTCTAGACGAGTCGAAAAGGTTTCCGAGGGAGTCCAATCAGGATAGACGGTCTGGGCTGTCCCCTCCCAAGTTCCCAATAATTGCTCTAGGGTTAAATTCGGTCGCTCCTGGGCATTGCTCCCCTGACGAAATTCCCGAATCAGGGTCAAGCTACTTAAATTTCCCTCTTGGTCATAGAGTTGCACAAATCGCAAACGGCGATCGCCTTCCACAAACCCATACTCTGCCCCAAACTGAGAAAAAGGCGCGAACTGGAAAGGGCCTTTAGAAAACGCACCTGTCTCAAAAAAAATAATTTGATTACCCACAGAGCGATAATCCTGAACATAATCCTGGGAGGGTTCGCTGTCGTAACTACCTTGAGCAAAACGTCGGAGCCGAAAACGAACGAGTTGATTTTCTTCTAGCCCTTCTAGAGTCAAAATTGAAGGAATAGAATCTAGAACTTGCCCTTCTAAGGAAACACGAGTAAAAGATCCCCGCCATTCCCCTAAATTCTTCAGAAAGTTTTGCCAGTTATTTTCCATCATGACCTAAAATTTCCATTAAAAAAGCACTAGGGAGTCTTTCCGTGTTTCGACCCCAAGTGCTTCTTTTGTCTAATTCTCTCTCACACCTGTCCTTAGTATAAATGATTATAAAGAATTGTCAAGCTAGTTTTGAGTTTAAATTTTGATCAACTTTAAAATTAGCCCAGGGTATCAAAATAATCTCGCACGCGATCGCGTCTTCGGGGATGGCGCAATTTTTGCAGAGCCTTAGCCTCAATTTGGCGAACCCGTTCCCGTGACAAACTCAATAGCCGCCCGATATCTGACAGAGAATAGGCCGTTCCATCTTGAAAACCGTAGCGGAGAGTAACCACCTCCTGCTCCCGTTCCGTTAAATCTCCGATAAGATTCTTTAACTCTTTGCGGAGTGACTCATTGGCCAAAATATCTTCAGGGGAAGTTTCTTCCGTTTCCAGTAAATCCATTAACTCCGTGTCCTTGTCTTTTCCTACCTTGGTTTCTAGGGAAACAGAACGGGGAACACGGGCCAAAATCTCTCTGACCTGCTCTGGAGACATTTCCAGTTCAATTGCCACTTCTTCCAAGGTCGCCGTATGACCTTTTTGCTGGGAAATTTTACGTTGTACCCGCTTAATTTTATTTAATTTTTCTGTCACATGGACAGGAAGGCGAATCATCCGACTTTGGGTAGAAATTGCCCTGGTAATGCCTTGGCGAATCCACCAATAGGCGTAGGTACTAAAACGATACCCCTTAGTGGGGTCAAATTTTTCTACAGCTCTCTCTAGTCCTAGCGTTCCTTCTTGGATCAGATCTAATAATTCTAAGCCGCGATTCTGATATTTTTTAGCTACTGAAACCACTAAGCGTAAATTCGCCTTAATCATCTCTTCTTTTGCCTTAACGCCCAGATTTTGCTGTTCTTCTAGTTCTTGTACCGTTAGGTTCGCTAATTCTGCCCACCTTTTTTTGCCTGTTAACACAATTTGTTTGAGTTCAGTTACCTCTATTCCAGCCTCTTTCGCCCAAGTCATAAAGGAGGGGCGATGACCAAACTTGCAAATCAGCGCGTCCTGAATGGAGATGATTTTCATAAACTCGCCCATGACCAAATCCTCTTGTTCTAGAGCCTGGGAGCGAATCTCTAATAAATGGAGATAACGCTGGAGTTGTTGAGCTTTGGTGACTTCTTCTTCTTTTCTCAGGAGAGGAACTTTGCCAATGTCTTGTAAATAGAGACGAACCAGGTCGGTACTACTCCGTTGGGGACTGGTCGCCTCCGTTAGGATCAAATCAGATAACTCTAAGCTAGAGGTTTCGTCTTCTAAAGGGGGCATAGATTCTAAAATATGTGGATTTTGAGCTATTTCTGGGGCAAAAATATCTACTAATTCCGTATAAGACTCTGGATTGGATTCAAAAGAGTGGGCTATCATGGTGATTTCTCGATAATAGGGACGAGAACAGTAAGCAATTATCTTAGTACTAATCAGCTTTAATGTTCCCATTTTGAGTCTGGAAATAACGAATTTTTAATCTATTTTGAACAGAAAAATAAACACACTAAGACGAAAAAAATGGCTTTTCTTTTAGAAATTAGGCTTTCCTGATCTTATCCTGTCCGTTCCTTAAATGTGTGGTCTAGGAATAGAGGAAAATACTGATTTTTCAAGGTTTTCCAAAAGAGTATTATCATCAAGCCCGTATAAAGACGGTTGGTTTAGTTAGTTCATTGTCTGACAAGTTCTAATGAGCAAAAATTCTTAAAACTCGGCTCCGTTAATATTAGCTTATATGGTTTGAGATGGTAAAAACTGATTGACACTTTTTAGGGTGGATATTTTTCAGCATTGTGGTTCCATCTAATAAGCTCCTTTTCCAAATAAAATTATTCTTATGGTTTCTACTAGGATATTTAGATCTAGGTTTAATGAACAATTATCAATGTAATAAAGATCTAAACGGGCCACATCATTAAAATCTCCGATATTAGATCTACCTGAAATTTGACATAAACCTGTGATTCCAGGCATTACCTGATGACGGATGTGATGCCAGGAATCGAAGTGTTCTACATCTCGAATGGGTAAGGGACGCGGCCCAACGAGGCTCATATCACCGAGAATGACATTAAAAAGTTGGGGAAATTCATCTAAACTGGTTTTTCGTAGGAAATGACCGATGGGAATAATGCGGGGATCGTTTTTGAGTTTAAACATAATCCCGTCTTCACTTTCGTTTTGGGTTTCTAATTGGCTTTGCAGTTCGTCGGCATTAACGACCATTGTGCGGAATTTCCACATTTGAAAAACCTTTCCTTGAAGGCCAACTCGTTCTTGCTGAAAAAAGATGGGGCCAGGTGAGGAACTTTTAATGGCGATCGCGAGAAAAATCGGAGAAAGGAGTATCAATGCCAGTAAAGCTCCAATAAAATCTAGATAACGTTTGATTCGATAATCTAGTAGTTCAAGGCGTAAGTTTAGATTCTATAAAATTTAAGCAGACAAGACCTTTCCACGATACGTCCATTGGAAGGGTTTCGCCATAGTGCGGTTAAAATAATCGATGAACTCAAGAATTTGCGTTCTTAAATCATCTTGACTGAGAAAATTTCCTCGTTTGAGTAACTTACGCGTTGAAATACCAAACCAAATCTCAATTTGATTAAGCCATGAACAATGCCTCGGTGTGAAGTGAAAGACAATTCGATGATTGGGATCACTGAGAAAAGTTGCTCTACTTGCCATTGATTGAAGAATGCCACTCTTGCCCTTGTCTCCCAATTCAAGATTAAGTCCCTCAAATTCTGACATCGGAAGGTCTGGTGCTTTACGCTCTAATGCTTGAATTCCCGTCATCTCGTCGAATATATCGATGGTCAGGATTAGTTGATAACACCCTAATTTTCCGTCAATATTTGAAATCTTTCTGGCTAGTCCAGCTACAAACAAAAAAAACTCTTGGGCGTCTTTCCGTGTTTCGACTCCAAGAGTTTTAATTACTCCTCACACACAGATCCACTATAACCCCAATGTTGCCCAATTGGATCGGACGCACTAGACAATTTTGAAATTGGCACTTTTTCAGTCTAGCATCAGAAATTTTTGATTTCTCTTTATCCTCAATCATGGATATTAATCAACCGACGGGGATCACTTTTGTGCTCTAATTATCAAGAAACCCTGACAATAGACTCCCGAAAGGCTAGGAAAATCGTGGAAAAGGGGATCTTGATCTCGAAAAGCCTTGACGAATAGGGGATACGTCATGTTACATAAAGTTAAGCAAATGATCCCCGATCTTGGCGATCGCCTAGCACCTGAAATTACATCGGGAAAGCTAACAGACGGTTTAATCAAATTACCCTTGCGGTATCGATTGTATTTAACCTGTCTTCAGTTCGACTAGGAGCAGTTCTCACCCATTGGAGAGTTTATCTCATGACCCAAGAACGTCCCCCTCTAGATGAGATGACCTTGCGACAATTACGAAGAGTTGCAAGCGGATATAACATCTCTCGATATAGCCGTATGCGGAAAACGCAATTACTGGACTCTATTGAACAAGCTATTAAAGAAAACACTCAAAATAAAAAACCTTTTAGTATGATTAGTCCCCAGGAGGAACAATCTGTGGAAGCATCCAAATTTGAACTTGGTCAAGATGACAAAACTGGTGGCCCTATCACATTCATTGATGAAGTGTTAGGCGATCTTCCTGGCGGTTATGGAGTCAGTCGGATCGTGCTTTTACCCCGCGATCCTCAATGGGCTTACGCTTACTGGGATCTCCCCAATGAGCATAAGGAAGAACTTCGTCGCCAAGGCGGTCAGCAACTAGCTCTACGTCTGTATGATGTGACCGATCTGAGTGAAGGTCAGAGTCCCCACAGTGTTCAGGAATATCTCTGTGATGAATTGGCCCGTGAGTGGTATTTACCCATTCCTGTCAGCGATCGCGATTATGCCGTCGATATTGGCTACCGCACCTTTGATGGACGCTGGTTAGAATTAGCCCGTTCCGTTCCTGTCCGCATTCCCCCCGTTTATCCTTCCGATTGGGTAGAAGATGTCTTTGTCACCGTCAATTGGGATGAAGAATTAGCAGGAAAAACCATTTACGAACTCATTCCGCCTAGCAAAAAACCATTGGGTGTATCCAATGCCATCTATGACCAAATCTTCGGTTTAGCCGAAGGGGCAGAAGCTCAACGGGTTGCAGGGTCTCTCTACGGTTCCATGCAGCAAGTTCCCACCTCCGTTGGCCCCGAACAAGCCATTAGTTCCTATATTTTCCCCTCTGGAGTCGGTATGTGGGCAGTTCCTACCGCTTCTGGTTTAACGGGTGGTTTAACTTCTGCTCTAACCATGTCGGGAGCAGGTTTAATGGCTTCTGGTTCGGGTGTAGGATTCGGTGGTGCTTCAGAATCTCTTGGCATTCGTCCCCGTCAGTTCTGGTTAGTAGCAGATGCGGAATTAATTGTTTATGGGGCAACGGAACCTGATGCAACGGTGACCATTGGTGGTCGTCCCATTAAGCTAAATGAAGATGGAACTTTCCGTTTCCAAATGTCCTTCCAAGATGGCTTAATTGATTATCCCATTATGGCGGTGGCAGTGGATGGCGAACAAACCCGCAATATCCACATGAAGTTTAATCGTGAAACGCCTTCTCGGAATACGAATACGAAAGCCGAAGCGGTTTTAGAGTGGCCCGTGAGTCTTCTCTAATCATCGGTTGACTGAATGAATTTAAGTTTGCCAACTCAATAGCTCTCGACACGCGATCGGGAGCTTTTTTCTTGAGTGAATTGAGTCAGTGAACTTAGTCAATTGTTAGATGGTAGAACAGGCTTCTAGCCTGTGGACGGGCAAGATGCCCATCCCACGTTTTATCTTTAATTTCAACCAACTATTTACCATGAACTAATGTTTAGCTAGTTCTGCCACTACCTTTAATAACTCGGTTGGATTATGCACTAAAAAATCGGGCTTATGTAAAGCGAGAATTGTCGGAGAATTGAACCCCCAGGCCACAGAAACCATCCTAATTTTACTCTGCTGGGCCGCACTAATATCCCTAGTTTCATCTCCTACATAGATGACTTCTTCTACTTTTAGTTGATATTCTTTCATTGCTCGATTAATGATTTTATCTTTACCAAAAAGAGTGGTTCCCGAATAAACACAATCAAACAGTTGATCGAGTTCATTTTTTTCTAGAAAAGCCATGACATTTTCTTTTAAATTAGAAGTGACAATGCCAATCAAATATCCTTGTTCTTTGAGGGTTTTTAGCGCACAACTAATGGATTGGTAGGGTTCTAGCTGAGATATTTTTTTACCCAGTTCTTTTTTAACTCGTTTGAGAAGAAACGGAATTTTTAGGGGCGGTATGGCCGATTCTTTAATGACTTCTAGGGAACTCAAGTTCTTTAATCTTTCTAGTTGGATATGGTCAATTTGAGGGTAGCCAAATTCATCGGCTAATTCATTAATAATTTCTAAAAACGCATCTTGGGTATCAGCGATCGTGCCATCAAAATCAAATAAAACTGCTTTAATTGTCATTATTAAGTTAGGACTAATCAAATTGGGAAGGAGGAAGAAGCGATCGCAAGAAAATAAACAGAGACTAAAACTGAGGATGCTAGATTTTTAATTCTAGTTCCTGATTAATCATCGCTATTGTAAAGGTAATTTAAATTCTTCGATGTATCTGTATCTAGATTAGCATGAGCGTTCCGTCGCCACATCATGGGTTTAATTCTTCGTAATGCAGAGGCGGGAAAGCGTCGTTCCCATTCTGTTTCGGTTATGGTGGCAAAATCTGTTAGTTTTGAATCAATATTGCCATCATAGGGCTGAAAGTCGGCAATGTCTGTCCCTTCGGCAAAGCGTTGATTCCAAGGACAAACATCCTGACAAATATCACAGCCTGCCACCCATCCTTCTAGATGAGGAGTGATCTCTTGGGGTAAGGTTTCGGCGCGATTTTCAATCGTATGGTAAGCAATACAGCGATCGCTGTTGATCACAAAGGGTTGGGCGATCGCGTTGGTGGGACAGGCATCTAGGCAACGGGTACAGGTTCCGCAATGTTCGGCATGAGGCTGGTCAGGAGTCAGGGAAAGATTGGTTAATAGTTCACCCAGAAACACCCAACTGCCATATTGACGGGTGATCAAATTCCCATTTTTACCAATCCAACCCAAGCCGCTCCGTTGCGCCCAGACCTTATCCTGTAGGGGGCCTGTGTCTGCATAGTAACGAGTTTTGATAGTTGCATCCTGCTCTTCTAGCCATTGACCCAAGGCTTTTAATCTTTTTCCCAGGACTTTGTGATAATCCCGACCCCAAGCATAGCGGGCGATTTTGGCGTATTCTTTGCCATTTGGTCGTTGGTGGGGGGTGTAATAGTTGAGGGCAACGGAAATTACTGATCGCGCTTCAGGAAAACAGGCACGAACATCAAACCGTTTCGGATTATTCATCCATTGCATATTGGCTTGATAACCCAAATCCAACCAGGTTTTAAGATGTTCTACGGCAGAATCTGGTTCAACTTCGGCGATCGCGGCAATACCGACTAAATGAAAACCCAAGTCAATTGCTTTTTGTTTGATCTGTTCACTGGTAACAGTCATGGTGATTTTGCTGGAAAAATACGGGAATCTGTTGGATTTGAGGGGGAAAAAGCCGCTTGTCTATAGTTCGGATTAAGAATTGGTATCTAAAGGATTGGTTTTGACTAAATAAGAGTATTGACTGGCAATCACGGCGACTAAAAACCACCAGAGGGTGCTGATCTGAGGACGATACCAAACCGTATCTACAAAACCATGTACTAATAATCCGCTCATTCCTGCGATCGCGGCCATTACCCAAAATCCTTGGAGATTAAGGCTTTTACGCAGAGCAATAATTTCACGAACGCCTTGACTAACGGTGACGATTAAAAACCAAAGAAAGCTAAAAAAGCCAATGAATCCTGTTTCTACACAAATTTCTAAATAAATGGAATAGGCACTCAAGGCACTATATTTCGGACTCATGTAGAGGGGATAAACCTTATTAAAGGCACTATTGCCAGGCCCAATGCCGATAATTGGGCGATCGCGGATCATTTTTTTTACGCCTTCCCATACATTAATCCGAAAATTATTACTACTATCTTCTCGACCTGCAAAAATGCTCATCACCCGAATACGTAAGGGTTCAACGAAGAGAAAACCCAAGATAAACAATAGTCCTGCTCCGCCAAAGATTAGGGGCAATAACCAACGTTTCCAGAAATTCGGCAGGGTTTCTCGCCACCAGAGATAGGAGAGTAATAAAAAAACCGCACAAGCTCCGACGAGCCCTAACCAACCGCCCCGACTCTGGGTAAAGTAAAGGCAAGCAAAATTGATTCCCGTCATAAATACCGCTAGGATTTTAGGCATTCCCTTGCGCCAGACGAAAATCGCCGCGACACTCAGGGCAAGTATCGGCAGTAGGTAGGCCGCCAAGAGATTAGGATTGCCTAAATAGCTATACACCCTAGTTGCACCCGCGAGATCGGAGGTGGGATCGTTCCAGGTGGCGAGTTGTTCTACCCCATCGATTTGCTGTTTAATGCCGTAACTACTGACGACTAACCCGACGAGCAAGATGGCGGTGATGATTCGATTGAGTAAAATAGGCGATCGCAATATTCTCGCAGAAGCCAGAAAAAAGAGTAAATTTAGACTTAATTTACCGAAACCTACTAAAGCGGCCATTTTAACAGGAGAAAATCCGACAGCAACGGCGGAAATTCCCCAATATAAAAAGACAATCAGGTGAATGGGAGTAATTCCACTGTTGATTCTGGAATCGGCTAGGGTCAATAGTCCCCAATACAATCCGAGAATGGCTAATAAAAATCCAATCAGACTGGTTGCCACAAACGGGCCGAGCAAAAAGACCAAGCTAATCATTAAAGCCGCGATCGCCTCTGACCACTGCATCAGCCAACTACTTTCTCGCCAGTTTGCAAAAAGACCGACCCATTGATAGAGAAAACTACCGTTGCGCCATTGGGAGGGAGAAAAGTTAGTCAGCATTATCTGCTTGAAAACAGCGACCATAGGGATGAACTCGTAATTAGCGGTTTGTATTATAGCCCGTTTAGGTTTGGGACTCTTCGTTTTTCCCAAGAGTCTAGGGGAAGTTTGGGGAGATCCTAAGATCAAATTTGAACATTAAATATTTTCAAGCCAATGCCGACTAATGCACCGAGTACCAGACTAATTCCACTCAAGGTACTAATGGCAAATCCTGCGACCCTTTTTTCCGCTGCTTGATAGTAGCCCCAAGCAAAAATGATTCTTCCTATTAGCCATACTGTCCCTAAACCCGCGCCCCAGAGGGGATTGACATAGAAGGAGAATAGCCAAAGAGCAGGCAGAAAAAAGACCAGTTGTTCTAGGGTATTTTGCTGGACTCGGACAACTCGCTCAAAATTTTCATCTCCCGACATGGCAGGCGGCATAATTTTGTATTTCATTCTGGCTCGACCCACATTAACCGTTAAAACTTGGTAAACAATCAGGGTTAAAGCGGTGACAAGACTGGGATACAGGTACATGGGCAAAGCTTCCTTTTTTATATTTTGGATGAACTTTATTTATGCTGGCACAAATTCGGCGATCGCGCTTTACTCGTTTAGAACAAAAGCAAAAAAAGCGATCACAAACTCAGTGATTTTGGTTTAGGGATTGAGGATTACAGCCAAATCAAGGACAAAACCAGGTAAAACTTCTTCCCCTGAAAGAAGAGGCGGATTATTGACCGAAAAATTTAGGATTTCCGTAGTTTTTCCGTAACGATAAATCTCTACCAAGGGCGTTTGGGGATCAATTAGCCAGGCCAGACTCACGCCATTGTTTTGATACTCAATCATTTTTTTGCGTAATTTAACCAAAGAATCACTCTCAGAACGCAATTCAATAATAAAATCGGGACAGATTGGGGGAAAATGTACCCTCTGCTCTTGGGTTAAAGCTTGCCACCGTTCTAACTGAATCCAAGCCACATCAGGACAACGATAAGCACCGCTCGGCAACTTAAACTCCGTAGAAGAATCAAAAACTTTCCCTAATTTCGTTTGTCGATTCCAGAGATTTAAATCCGTCGTTAAATTTGCATTTCTGATGCCACTTTCTCCGCCAGTAGGAGACATAATGATTAATTTTCCTTCTTGACTCAGTTCTAATCGTTTGGGTTCATTGGCAATACAGAGTTGATAAAATTGTTCATCGGTTAAATCCACCACTGGCGGGAGATTGAGAGTAAAATTTTCCATGATTGGCTCTCCAAACAGGATTAAAGGGGAGTTTGGGTGGGAATTCCGACAGCACGTGGATAATAAGCAAGGGTTTTATCTATTTTTCGTAAATAAATAAAATGACGAGTTCCTTCTGTCCAAGGCGTTTTAACGGTTTTAATGGCTTCAATTTTACCGCCTAACTTTAGAATACTTTGGGCGAGCTTGGCCGTATCCTCTTCGCTCCAGTGACCCCGATAAAGGACGGCTAATGCACCGATTTTAAGTAAAGGTAGGGCCTGTCTCTTATACACATCTCCGAGCCCACGAGACTAAGGCGAATCT
>ERZ1022729.19-NODE-19-length-18389-cov-6.736173_pt1 | contig 18389 bp, 17 predicted proteins | sample MGYA00520880_ERZ1022729 | MGnify/ENA primary metagenome ERZ1022729 (study PRJEB33162, sample SAMN09537598) | freshwater metagenome | isolation source: freshwater | place: Canada:Alberta | collected 2017-07 | study: EMG produced TPA metagenomics assembly of the...
TTTTTTGCTTTCTCTTCATTTTACCTAATTATCAACTAATTATTTACAGGTGGAACTTTTTTGAGAGCATAAAACTTACCCTGCCAGACTGCATCATATTGAAAAGTAACCTGATATTTGAACCGTCCAGCTTTTGCATTTTGACAAATACCAGTACGAATTGCATGAACAACTTCTAACTCGTTTGTACCTCTTTCTAAACATTGTTCTTGAGCGTGTTTGGATAAACGAATCGGTTTTATCTCTGAAAAATATTATTGTGGATATTTTAGAGTATTAATTTTTGAATAAGTGATCGCATTTTTAGATTGAAGGGGTAAAGGACGCTCGCGTTTGAGTCTGAAAAATATTAATAGCGCGATCGCATCCATTTTCCCGAAAGCTTCAGTGCGATCGCCTAAAATCATTCATTTTAGTTCATTCACAAAAAATCAATAGGAAATTTGTAAAGTAACAGAAGCTCTCACCGCCTGTTCTCCCCCAATCACCGTCGTCGGAGGCGCGGCAGAAGCTCGGATGGCATAATCTGCTTGCATTTTTGGCATAATCGGAGGATTTGCTCCATTTATCTGAATACTCACAATATCTTTCGGAGTGAAATTCAAAGCCTGTAAGACCGATGTTGCCTGAGCTTGAGCTTCCGTTGTCGCTTTTTTCAGGGCTTCTTTTTGGGCTAGGGCGATCGCCTGATCAGTGGCAAGAAAACTAACCCCATTAATCCGAGTTGCCCCAGACTTTACTGCTTCGTCTAATAATTCGCCGACTTTTTCCGTATCAAATCGAAAACTAATCGTATTAGAGGCAATATACCCCTTTAAGCGTCGTTGATTGTCGCTGTAGTCATAATTGGGTTGGAGTTGAATTCCTGTGGTTTGTAATTTTTCGACCTGACGCGATCGCAACAAATCGACAACTGCCGCCGTTTGTTTAGCCGCTTCCTTTTGAACCTCATTAGCCGAGCGTCCATTAATTTCAATGCCTAAACTGACCTCCGCTAGGCTGGTAGCGATATTTTCTACCCCTTCGCCTGTAACGGTTAAGGTTCGTAATAATTTTTCTTGAGCTTGAACAGGGAAACTCGTTGCCAACATAAAGATACCGATAATCGTAGTAATTGAGCGTGTCGTGACAAATGATAGATTCATCGTTCAATAATAGTTAATAATATCCTTGATCGTTTTAAAATTAATCAATAGTAACCCAGAATCGGTCTATTGTTTTGCCTTAATTTTTTCAAAAATAATCCTTTAATCTTTTCAGTTTAAGCCAAGTTTGCGTTATAAGCTTAATAAAGAAAAAGTTCTATCTTGCTGGTTTCAGGGGAAAACGCACTATGGTCTTCAAACCGTTTGATTTTAGTCATTATTATGTTTATGCAGAAATTATCGAATTGCTTCAGGAAATGGCGATCGCCTATCCCAACTTAGTTCAATTGCAGGTGATCGGCCAGAGTTACGCAGGAAAAGATATTTGGATCGCCATTTTAACCCAGCAAGAAACAGGGCATTATCTCGAAAAACCAGGCTATTGGGTGGATGCCAATACCCACGCGGGAGAAGTGACGGGATCGGCGGTAGCCTTATATCTTTTCCATAAACTTTTGACCCAATACGGCACAGAGCCTCAAATTACCCGCTTATTAGACCAGCATACCGTTTATATCCTGCCCCGTTTGGCGATCGATGGAGCCGAAAAATATTTAACCACTCCCTATCGACTGCGCTCTAGTATCCGACCCTATCCCTACCCCGAAGAACAGGATGGTCTGCACCGCGAGGACATCAATGGAGACGGCTTAATTCTACAAATGCGGATTCAAGACGACTGTGGCGCGTGGAAAATTTCCGAAAAAGACCCCCGTGTGATGATTCGCCGTGAATTGGATGAATTTGACGGGATTTACTATACCCTTTTGCCCGAAGGTCGCGTTGTTAATTACGATGGCTACGAATTTAAAATTGCTCCTTCCCTGGAAGGCATGGATTTTAATCGCAATTATCCCTATCTCTGGAATCCTGAAGGTCAACAGGCAGGGGCAGGGGATTTTCCTTTTTCTGAGCCTGAAACCCGTGCAGAGGCAGAATTTTGGCAACAAAACCGCAATATTAATGGATTTATTAGTTACCATACCTATTCGGCGGTGATTCTACGACCCTATAGCACCCACGCCGATGAACATTATCCTGTTGAAGATCTAGAAATTTATAAACTTTTGGGCGAGAAAGGGACAGCGATGACGGGCTATAAATGTATTTCGACTTACCATGATTTTCGCTATCATCCTAAAGAAATTACGACGGGGGTGATGGATGATTTTGGTTATGACCACTATGGTTGGTTTGGTTTTACGATTGAACTCTGGGACGCACCGACCCAAGCGGGTATTGAAAAAAAAGATTATATTCGTTGGTATGGTTGGCATCCCCTGGAAGATGATTTGCTTTTGATGAAATGGAATGATGAGCAGTTGGGGGGAACGGGTTTTATTCCCTGGCGACCCTTTGAGCATCCTCAGTTAGGAGCCGTTGAAATTGGGGGCTGGGATGAAAAAGCGGTTTGGCAAAATGCCCCTGCCCAGTATTTACCTGAAATTTGTGAGAAACAAGCGAGTTTTGCGATCGCCCATGCCCTCATGTCTCCCAAGTTAGCGATCGCCCAAATTAAGCTCACCCCTCAAGGTTCGGATATTTATCACTTAGTTATCCAGATAGAAAATCAGGGATTTTTACCGACTTATACCAGCAAAAAAACCTTAGAACGTAAAGCGGTTCGGGCGATCGAGGTGATGCTGTCTTTGCCCGAAGGCGTAACTTTAATTAGTGGCCAACGGGAACAGAATATTGACCACCTAGAAGGAAGATCTAATAAAGCCTTTTCCTCCTTTGTATCCAGTGGTGGTGGGATCGATTACCGTCGCCATTTGGAATGGGTAATTAAAGGGCCAGCCAAAAGCGAACTGGAGATAATAATTTATTCAGAACGAGCAGGAACGATCAAAACTCAGATTTGTTTAGATAACTAAGAGTAAATTTTACCTTTGCGATCGCCAACCTAACGTAACGGCCACCAGGAAACTTTGTCACGCGTTGCACTATAAACTTCTTTTAATTCCTCTGGTGCGATCGCTGTAATCCAGTCGCCCGATTCTCCTTTACTCATTTCAATTAAACCCACTTGTTGCATTCCTTTGAGAACCTGTTCTACCGTTCTTTGGTTTAACTGACAAGCGCGGGCAATCACATCAACGGGCAGATCAAAACAATAATTTCCTAAAGAATTGGGTTGATTTCCTAAAGCTCTTTCTTGATAAATTAAAGCACGAAATAGGGTCGAAACTGCTTGGGGCGGATAGGTACTGCAATTGAGTAAATGATATTCAAATTTTGCTCTTAATTCAAATAACATTCGGTAATGTTCCCGAAAAATCTCACTATTTTCATAAATTTTTTGGATAATGTGCCAATCAATTTTAATAACGTGGGTCGTCTTATAGGTTTCCACTAAACAGGGAAACGCTTTACTTGCCAAACCGTAACCAAAGGGCAAACTCCGCATCCCAAAACAACTACCCGCGTAGGTAATGGCAATAATTCGGTCTAGGGGTGTACTGCGGGTGATGACAAAACCCTCATCTAGGACGACATAGAGGACATCCAAAGATTTTTCAGGCAAAAAAGCCGTATAGAGAGGACGATTAGAAAAGAGCTTTTCGATTTTCAAGTTCTTGGCAGATAGATAATTTTCTAACCAATTTGCGTCCAATCCTCGGAACAGATAATTTTTTTCAATGAGTTCGGGAAGCGTGGCGCACATCGAAGAAGCACCCACGGCGATCGCGCTTTCTGGGGTCTGTTTTGCCATGTCTAAATTCCTTCAAACCCTTAGAAATTAAGGTTTATTGTGCTAATAAGCTGCCAAATTAATCATGGCACAAAACCAAGATCTCTTGTACTTAAATTAAATTTGTATCTTAAATGTATTGCAACTCATTTTTACTTGTGATAATCTTGTAAGGCATTACAAAATAAATACATTTCTTTTTCAGGAGAGAGGATAATAATGATTACGTCTTTACGTTTCTTTGGAGTTTTGGCGATCACCGCGTTGGTTTGTGGTGGTCTGAGTTCCTGTTCTCCCGCCCCAGAGCAAACCCAGACGGAAAATTCTCAAGCAAACGCTGACTCCAAACAGAGCGCGAATCTGACCCTAGTTTCCTATGCAGTCACTCGCAATGCCTACGAAAAAATCATTCCCCTCTTTACCAAGCAATGGAAAGAGAAAACAGGACAAACGGTGACTTTTAAGCAGAGTTACGGCGGATCGGGTTCCCAAACTCGCGCTGTGATTGATGGCTTAGAGGCCGATATTGTGGCCTTGGCTCTCAGTTCCGATGTTCAGAAAATTGAAAAAGAAGGATTAATCCAGCCTGGTTGGGAAAAAGAAGCTCCTAACGATAGCATTATCACTAAATCTGTGATTGCGATCGTTTCCCGCGATCCCAATCTAAAAATCACAAAGTGGTCTGAGTTAGCCGATAAAAATTTAAAAGTGATTACCGCTAATCCCAAAACCTCTGGAGGAGCGAGATGGAATTTCCTCGGTCTGTGGGGAGCAGTCACTCAAACAGGAGGAACACCCGCCCAGGCTCAAGAGTTTGTTCAGAAAATTTATCAAAATGTCCCCGTTTTGCCGAAAGATGCCAGAGAAGCCAGTGATGCTTTCTATAAACAAGGTCAGGGAGATGTGCTATTAAATTACGAAAATGAAGTTATTTTAGCCAAACAACAAGGTGAAACTTTACCCTATTCTGTTCCCACCAATGAAAATATTTCTATCGAAGGGCCCGTCGCCGTTGTCGATAGTAATGTGGATAAAAAGGGAACTCGCAAAGTGGCCGAGGCGTTTGTGCAATTTCTTTATACACCCGAAGCCCAAAAAGCCTTTGCTGAATCAGGATTTCGTCCTGTTGATGAAACCGTTGCTAAAGATTTTGTCAGTCAATATCCAGTCATTAAAAAATTATTTACGGTCAAAGATTTTGGCGGCTGGAAAAAAGTTCAAACCGAGTTTTTTGATGACGGAGCAATTTTTGATCAAATTCTCACTAAAGTTGGCAAGTCCAAAAACTAAAACGATTGGCTAAATCAGAGAAATATCTTTCTAAACTAAACCCAATTTTTTGACACCTGTTAACTTTTTAAATTCTATTATCGGAGGAAATTATTATGTCTCAATCTCATGTTTTAAATTTAGATGAATCAGGACGCGATCGCATAGCTCAAACCCAAATCAGGATCAAAATTCCCCAAAAACACCACAATGAACCGATTATTTTTCAACTCGCTTCTCGTCATCAATTAGAAGTCAATATTCAAGCGGCGATTCTGGGCGCAAATGCGGAAGGAAGTGGTTGGTTTGATTTACTGCTAAAAGGAACTTCCGAATCTATTGATCATGCCCTAGTTTATTTATCGGAACTAGATGTTGAAATACTGAATCGCGATCGCCAAGAAATTGACGGTTGGTAAATTAAATTTAAAGTCCCCCAGAATTGGGGGATTTAGGGGGCTAAAGACTCTCAATTTAAAGTACCCCAGAATTGGGGGATTTAGGAGGCTAAAAATATTTCCTAAAAACTTTATTTAATAAAAAATAATGAGCAATACTATCAATTATTCTCCTCAAATTGTCAATAAAAACCAAAATACACTTTGGTCAAAAATTTCTATCCCTTGGACAATTACTGTTGTCTATTTATTATTTATTCTCATCCTTCCCGTCTCGGCCCTTACAACCAAATCCTTAACTCTCGGTTGGGGAAAATTCTGGGAAGTTGCCAGTTCTCCTATCGCTATTTCTGCCTATAATATGACCTTTTTTACCTCCTTAGCCGCAGGCTTGATTAATGGAGTAATGGGAAGCCTGATTGCTTGGGTTTTAGTCCGCTATGAATTTCCTTTAAAAAAAGTTGTGGATGCCGCAGTAGATCTTCCCTTTGCTCTGCCAACTTCGGTGGCAGGTTTAGTTTTAGCAACAGTTTATAGTGAAAAAGGCTGGATTGGTCAATTGTTTGTCCCCTTTGGTATCAAGATTGCTTTCACTCGTTGGGGCGTTTTCGTCGCCATGATTTTTATCTCTCTGCCCTTTATTGTGAGAACATTGCAACCCGTTTTACAAGAATTAGAAGAAGAAACGGAAGAGGCGGCTTGGTCGTTAGGGGCAACGGAATTTCAAACCTTTTGGCGTGTCATTTTTCCGCCCTTAATTCCCCCGATTTTAACAGGCGTTGCGTTAGGGTTTTCGAGAGCCGTTGGAGAATATGGTTCTGTGGTTTTAGTCGCTTCTAATATTCCCTTTAAAGATTTAATTGCGCCTGTCTTAGTCTTTCAAAGATTGGAAGAATATGACTACACAGGAGCGACTGTTATTGGAGCCGTCTTACTTTTATTTTCCCTCATTCTTTTATTAGTTATTAATCTCTTACAACAGTGGGGCCGTCGTTATGCTACTGAGTAAATTTTCTAAGACCTGGTTGATCGCGATCGCCTTAATTTATCTCGCCTTAATTATTTTAATTCCGACTATTACGGTATTCTATGAAGCGTTTCACAAAGGAGTCGAACCGTTTTTAACCTCTCTCCAATCTCCTGATTTTGTGGCGGCGGTTCAATTAACGGTACTGATTGCGCTGATCACCGTTCCCCTCAATACGGTTTTTGGATTGTGTACGGCTTGGGTATTAGCTCGTAATCAATTTCCTGGTCGCGCTTTATTTATGAGCATTGTTGACTTACCCTTTTCGATTTCTCCCGTTGTGGCAGGCTTAATGATCGTTCTGCTCTATGGACAAAAAGGTTGGATTGGCAGTTGGTTCCATGCAAAAGATATTCAACTAATTTTCGCGTTACCTGGAATGGTTCTGGCAACTATTTTTGTGACTCTTCCCTTTGTCGCACGCGAAGTCATTCTCGTGTTAGAAGAAATGGGAACCGACCAAGAAGAAGCCGCTCGGACATTGGGCGCGAAAGATTGGCAAATTTTCTGGCGAATTACCTTACCGAATATTCGCTGGGGTTTGTTGTATGGGGTTTTGTTGACTAATGCTAGGGCAATGGGAGAATTTGGGGCTGTTTCTGTTGTTTCTGGTAGTATTATCGGAGAAACTGCAACTTTACCGATTTTTGTTGAACAAGCTTACAAAAATTACCAAACAGAAGCCACCTTTAGTGCCGCCGTTATTCTCGCCTTATTGGCGGCTGTAACGCTAGTTGTCAAGGAAATTCTAGAACGATATACGGCTAGAAAAGCCCATTAATTTTTATTTATTTTTCTCTAAAAATCATGAGTATTTTTGTTAACAACGTCTCCAAAAAATTCGGTAATTTTCAAGCTTTAGAAAATATTAATTTAGAAGTCAAAGAAGGAAAATTAGTCGCCCTTCTTGGCCCTTCAGGTTCAGGAAAATCTACGCTTTTAAGAGCGATCGCGGGATTAGAACCTCCCGACCAAGGTAGTATTTTAATTAATGGACAAGATGCTACCCATGTCGATATTCGCAAACGCAATATTGGTTTTGTATTTCAGCATTATGCTCTCTTTAAGCATTTAACTATTCGTAAAAATATCGCCTTTGGTCTAGAAATTCGCAAAACTCCTGCGAAACAAATTAAACAACGGGTTGAAGAACTTTTGGAATTAATTCAACTCAAAGGACTCGGCGATCGCTATCCTTCCCAACTTTCTGGCGGTCAACGACAACGGGTCGCTTTAGCTAGAGCCTTGGCCGTACAACCCCAAGTTTTGCTATTAGATGAACCCTTTGGAGCTTTGGATGCAAAAGTTAGAAAAGAATTAAGAGATTGGTTACGAAATTTACACGATGAAGTCCATTTAACGAGTATTTTTGTCACTCATGATCAAGAAGAAGCAATGGGAGTTGCCGATGAAATTGTCGTGATGAATAATGGCAAAATTGAACAAATTGGCACACCTGCTGAAATTTATGACCATCCTGCGACACCTTTTGTGATGAGTTTTATTGGGGAAGTGAATGTTTTACCGAGTTCGGCTCCTTTATTTCAAAATAATGGCACTGAAGCGATGAAAACAAACGGTTATCATGCGTCTTATTCCGCCTTTGTGCGTCCCCATGATTTAGCTGTGCAAACCGAAAGCGATGAAGTTACCAGTCAGGCAATTATTAAGCGGATTACCCATTTAGGTTGGGAAATTCAGGTAGAATTAATCTTACCCGATCAGCAATCTGTTGTCGCTCATTTAAGCCGTGAACAATTTGCTGAATTGGATTTACACATTAATCAAACGGTATTTATTAAACCCCGTCAAACCAAGTTTTTCTCTGAATCCAGTGGATTTCTCAATTTTGCGATTTAAGCTTATTATTGAGGCTTTAAAGTCCTAGTCCAAAATTCATAGGAGTATCTACCGCTATAATATCTATGCTTATCTTTTTCTTGTGCAATCGCTAAATAAAACAAGATAAAACTAAACAGTATTGTTCTCAAAAAAATTAACTAACCAATCCTTTAAAATCCAAGTTGCTCGACAATCATCCTCGTTATAGCGCAGAACTAAATCCAAAAAATTGCGATCGCGAGTTTCTAACCATTGGTCATACCACCAGACGGATTGATCCCCACTGGCATTACTATCTCGCCACTGAAAGCCTAACCAATTTGCCAAAGTTTTTAGGGAATAATTTTCTACGGGAAAAGTGACCGAATTAACCACATAATGATGCAGATCAAAACAACGATTTAATAATTGATCTCTCTCTTTTCTGGGAGTGTTATAGAGTTGGGCTAATCGTTTAATAGTTTCAACTTCATACTCGGCAAAATGGAAAATAGGAGCCGCAGGATAGGTTTGCATTAAAGTCAAAAATTCTTGCCAAATTTTTCCTTCTTCCTCTGGTTCTTCGGCAATAAAACCATAGAAAGTTTCTTCGTTCGTTTTTCGATTAATTAAAATCACGCCTAATAAATAATCTAAATTCCGTTCGGGTTCTGCTTCGATATCAAAATAAATCTCAAAATTGGCGTTGGGTAAGGATTTTTTAGGAGGATTGACTTTAGCAATAGCCCGATTTTCCATAATAGCGATCGCCTGGGTCTGCAACTGAGTGGCGATCGCGTTTCCAAACATTTCGCTCATGGTGACGGGACAAGCTTCAGCCAAAGAATTAACCGTGACAACGCCAATTTCCTGTAGGGATTCATAGCGGCTGGGAGTCACCCCAGGCACGAGGGATAAATGGCTTTGGGATTGGGCGATCGCGTAACAATGGTCATACCAATGGCATAAATTGCAACGTTGACGAGAAATAAAAACTTCGGGTTCTTGGCGTTGCACTAGGGTTTGTAAACACTCGGTAATGGTACTATGCAAACGCGGCAACCATTCGACCAAATCCACGCGATAACGATTCTGACGGCGCAAAATAATCTCAGCGTAGGGCGGAAAGCGTTCTTGCCAAACCGCCAGCAGTTGGGCATAAAGGGCGGCTAAAATCTTATATTCTGGCTTCGGTCGCCGTCCCAGTTGAATACTCACGGGGGTATAAAACCAGTTTCCCCAAACCGAGTTTCCCGATTGTTTCACTAATAAATGGGGATGACCCAAAAGAATTAATCCTTCCCGTTCCTGACTAGGTTCCCGTAGAGCATGGGCTAAAAAACCGTCATAAATACAATCCACGCCCTGTTCCATCAGGATTTTTGTTTCAGCTACCCGTTTTTCCCAGTCTTTGCGGGGAGATTGGGGTTGGTGATGGTCGGGATAAAATTCTGTCAAAACAGAGGTGATATGTTTTTGGCTTTCTTGCCGTAATTTAAGCAAAAAATCCCGTTCCGAACTCCGCTCGTCCGAATTCCCGTACAAATTTAAAAAGGCACGCCGTTGACAACGTTTGTAATCGAGTAGGAGGGAATCTGTCAGTATCATGACTCAACCCATTATCTGACCGAACAAGACAGATGGAAATCTGGAAATCATAATATTAGCAGGCGATCGCAGGGTGTCGCTCTTGAAGGAAGGTTGAGCGTGAATCTTCTCTCCTATTATTGCAGGTATTTTCAAGGAAATCGCTATAGTCAATATCGGATCTAGTGTAGAACTTGAACAGGGAAATTATTTCGTCTTAATAACTCTGAAGCCCCTTTACTCGGTGTGAAATTAGAACCAAAATTAGCACTAGGCTCGTCATTAATGATACGAGGCGTTAGAATAACTACCACTTCAGAACGCTGGGTCGAATCGAGCTGTTTTCTAAAGAGAACACCTAAAAAGGGAATATCTCCTAAAATTGGAACTTTCTGAGTATCTACTTTATCCGTTTCCGAAATGATCCCCGATAAAATTAAAGTCTGTCCGTCTCGGATGCGAATTAATCCCGAACTGACCTCTCGCTTGGCAATCAATGTAAAAGTATTAGTACCATTGACTATCCCACCACTATTGAAATTAACAGTACCAGAGGGAGCGGAAATAGTCGGTTTAACTACGAAGGAGATAAAGCCATTATCATCAATCCCTTCAACGTTAATTCCTAATGTTAATCCCACATATTCAAAGGTCGGTGTGATAACTGCAACAGTACCCGCATTAGCACCAGTTCCCGTGTTTTCATAGGATACTGTTTGTCCAGTGAGAACGCTCTGAACAAGAGCAACATTCGCCAATTGTCCTTCCTGAACAACTAAAGTAGGATCGGTTAAAACCTTCGCATTCTTATTTCTAATGACAGCATCGATTTGGGCTTGAAAAAATTGGGGATAAAATTGACCCGCCGCTTGACCAAACCGCAAAAAGGCAGAACCAGCAGACTCAACAGGAAACAATGGATTATAGGTAGAAATAAACCCATCTGTATTACCCGTTGACCAACCCACCCCAAATTCTTGGGAGTCATCTAAAGCAATGTCAACAACTTTAACGTTGATCGAAACCTGGCGACGACGGGCATCCATTTGAGTGATTAGAGAAGTGGCAACCTCTACTTGACGAGCTTCTCCGACTAAGGTGACAGTATTTAATCGCTGATCTGTACTAGCAAGCAAACCTTTTAAAATAAAAGAGGCATCCGACCCTTCAATCGTTTCAGGTTTTATGGATGTCAGTTTTGGAGCTTTTCTGGTTGTTTTAGGCGGTTCGGTTTTAATTTCTCCCGTATCTGGATCGATTGTTGTCTTGGCCACTTCCACAACGGTTTCTTCTTCTTGAAATAAGACATTCACTTCCGCCCCTTGACTGGCTAAAAAAGTAGCAACTTGTTCTGCTTTTGCTTGATTGAGTCGAAGAGTCCGAGTAACGGTATTACGGGCTTCATCAGGTAATCTCTTACCCACAAAAATGGTATTACCCCGACGGGATGCTTTTAAACCAGAAGCCATTAAAACCGAATTAAAAACATTTTGGACAGGTTCATTTTCAATATCCAAAGAAATATTAGCATTTCCACTAGAGGAACCAGTAGCCGCAGGGACAGGAGGGGCGGCTCCATTGGCTTGCTCTGCACCTCCAGTACTATCGATAGAAACTAAATTGACTCCTGCATAACGAGCTAATACTTTTAAGACCTCATCAGCAGGAGCTTGTCTTAATACCAATCGAGGAATGATAGTATTTCCCGCAGCCCCTAAATCGAGAATAGCAGGAGAGGCATTAATGTTAGAAATCGACATATCCCCCACAGGTGGAGCAACCGCACGGGGTAAAAGGGGAAGGGCTGGTGTCGTTGGCTGAATAATCGTTGGATTTGGTGTACCGTTAGATTTAATAATAATCTCTGGATTAGGAACCATTACCTCATTTGGCGAAGATGGTCTGCCAACGGGCGGGTTTATGGGCGTATTGTAGGATTGAGCAATTTTAGGCGCAACATCCAAAGAAGGCACGTCTAATCCTTTGATTTTTACCGTTTGACTATCCGACTTTAAGATATCTAAATCTTTCCCTAAATCGCGCTCAATATCACCAGTAACAACTTTTGGGGATGAAATTTTTGCTTCATCAACAACCTTATCCCCAGTCATCAACGGTGAAGCGATCGCTAAATCTGTTTCCGATGGATTAACTGCCTGGGACGGTTGGGTGATCGCCAGAAAACACACCGCCGCTTTTACTAACAATAAAGAATGATAATTTTTCATAAAACGCACTCCTCTTACTCTTTCAAGTCAAATAATGGGATATAAATTTAGGGGCAAATCAAAAGTTTCTATTTCGGTGGTGGAGGAGGAGCTTGTCCCTCTGGAGTCGTACCAGGAGGCGGAGGGGGAGGAGCCAAGGCCGCTATTTCTTCAGGAGTCAGGGGAATCAGAACTTCCAAAGTCATAGAAGTTTTCAAGCCATCATTTTTATCCGAAACTACCGTTGCTTTTCCGTTGTCCTTAACTACTGTCACATCAAAATTGGGTTCCGTCAGATCCGTCTTAAGATTTTTGATCAGAATCAAGGGTTGCAATCGCTCCAAATCCCGAATGAGATTATGCGTATCCCCAAAAGCTCCCTCAAATGCCACCTGAAAACTTTGACGCTTGAGTTTATTTTTGACCGCAGGCCCCAAAGAATCATCCCCAACCACAACAGGATCGCCCTGGGGTAAAAAACTTTCTAGCTTTACATTACGCGCAACAAAAAACTTACTGATATCCAACAAAAATGTTTTCAGGTCACTAGGACTCGCGTATAAAGATAAAACCTGAGCTTTACGACTTTCTGCTTGCTTGAGTTTAGATTCGGCTTCTACTAACTTGCGATCCAATTGACCAGACTTTTGCTGATCAACCATTTGTTGCTTAGTTGTCTCATCTGCCTTGATTTTTTGGAACTCATCCCAAGCAGGCAGAAAAAAAGTCGAAAGCACATAGCCCGCTCCAACCAAACCTAATATCCCTAAAGCGATGCCCGTGATCTGGGGAGTAAAGGTAATCCCAAAAGCGGTTGGATAGCCCCCACCTGTATCAAATTCTTCTGTCTGGGTATTAAATTCTTCAGTAAAGGTCATGGCTTTTTCTCTCCTGATGGCGGTGCGGGCGCGGTTTGAGGGTTCCCTGCGGGGGGGGGAGTTCCTGGTGGTGCAACAATAGGTTCTGGTGGTTTTTGAGAGGTTGTAATCCCTTTTTGCTCCAGAATCTTGAAGCGAGTCACCAGACCGATCGCGCCTTTACGAGTCAGTTCACTCATCAATTCATTATCAGGCGTATCACTCAACTCAGTGGTAATCGTATATTTAACCCCCGTTGGAACCGTTACAGTTGGCCCTGCTGGTTTATCTCCTGCCCCTGATGCTGGTTGTTTAGGGGCTGTTGCTCCTCCACCGCTATCGGTGTCAACTCCTGTAATTGGTAAAGGATTCGCCGTTGCGGTGACCAATTTCGTGTTATCTGCCTTAAAAAATCGGGAATTTTGTAGAGTTAGCAAAAAGTCATTCAGATCGGCGTAATTTCGGGAAAATCCTGTCAGGGTTAAGACGCGATCGGCTTGCTGAATACCACTAATTTGCACCGTAGCAGGAGTCTGATCCGTTAGATCCTGCAAAATAGCAGACCAGGGCTTAATTTGATTAAAAACTCCCACCAAACCCGCAATATCATCTTCAATAGTCTTTGTTTTGCCTTGTATTTCTTGAATTTTTTTATTTTGAGCATTGAGTTTGGCGAGTTCTGCTTCGAGCGTTTGAATATTGGTTTGGGCTTGATCCTTTTGCCAACCCACAAATAATAGGGACAAACCCGCCAAGAGGGGCAAAACCATCATCACCCCCGCTCCAATATAGATCGGCAATTGTTGCTGAAGAGAAGGCCCCTCCGCCGTAGGAGCCACCGTAGGGCCTTTGAGTTCTAGGCTTCGGTCTGTAAGAAAGTTAACGTCTAAGCTATACATGGGGCATCATAAATATCAAATGGCTATGGTTTGTCGAAATCCGCCTGGACTAAACCTCTCGTAATCCTAGACCTAGAACGGTTCCGAGGCTTGAGCGTTCCACAGTGGAAAAGGTCTGATCGACATCGATCGCCAAGGAAGAAATAGGATCAATTTGGAGAGCAGGAATACTCAAGCGTTGGGTCAGATACTCATCTAATTGAGCTAAACCACCGCCAGGCCCAGCCAGTAGCAACTGGACAACCTCTAGATCTTCACTTTGATTCAAGTAAAAATTAATGGAGCGACGCAGTTCGTCGGTTAATTCCCCTAAAACCCGCATTAAAGCACTCATTCCAGGGTTAATCGCCGTCCCCTGGGTACTCAGGGTATCAAATTGAGTGACGGGAATGGTCATCCCCTGTAAAATTTCAGGATTACGGGAGGGCGGCAAGTTCATCGCCCTAGATAGAGCGTTCTGCATCTGAAAAGTACCGATGGGAACCGTCCGTGAAAATTGGGGAACCCCATCCACCACGATCGCAATTTCCGTATTATCAAACTCCACATCCACCAGAACAACGGCTTCCTTGGAACCGAATTGGCGCAACTGTTCCCTAATTGTCCTAATGAGAGCAAAACTATTGATTTCTAATACATCAACCTCTAAACCCGCCTGTTGAAAAGTATCCAAATAGGAATCCGTCACCTCCCGACGAGTTGCCACTAATAAAACCTGAACTTTTTCAATCCCATCATCATCTTCAAAAAAACCTAATTTTTGGTAATCCAAATCGACTTCTTCCCTGGGATAGGGCAAATAGAGGGCCGCTTCATGATTTAAGACCATATCCCGTAATTCTTGCTCATTTAACTCGGCGGGAACGGGAATAATCCGAATAATCGCCTCTCGCATAGGAACGGCTGTGGCAACTCGTTTGGCCGTAATTTTATGTTCTTTAAATAATTCTTGGATCAACTCAGCTAGGGTAGGAGCATCGATAATTTTGCCTTCCTCGAAAATTCCTTCTGGAACATCTGTGGTACAAAATTTTCCCAATTTATAACCCTGACTTTGCTTAGATAGTTGAACTAAGTTAAGTCGCTCAGGAGTAATCTCTAAACCGACTCCCTGGCTTTTTCTGCCCAGAAGACTCGACAAATTTAAACCTTTTAATCCTTTTAAACTTTTGAAACGACTCAACATATTTTTAAGTAATCAAGACTTATTTAATAGAGCAAGCGAGAAAAAAGCAGAACGTAGGAGAACCCTAACTTATCCTATCCAATTCAGGCACAATGTCAAGCAAAAATTACATTTTTGTATTATTTATTGAATTTTCCATCATTTTTTATCAATTTCTAAAATTAGTTCTATCCTAAAAAGTATTTAGTAGATTATTGAACCGTGAAATTACGGTAATTTATCATTTTTATTTTTTTATCTTTTGACTATCCTCGATTTAGCGGGAAATCGCGATCGCCAAGGAAAGATTTGTCAACAGCTTAAACAGAAGGGGTAAACGAAATGAAAGATCTCGCACCGTATTATCGCATCCTGGGCTTAGAACTAGGCGCGTCCCTAGAAGAGATTAATCAGGCCTATCGAGACTTAGCATTTATTTGGCATCCCGATCGCATTCCATCAGGGAATGAAAGACTATTGGAAAAAGCGATCGCCCGCCTCAAGGACATCAACCATGCCCGTGACCAATTGCGTCAAGCCCCAATCCATTCCGCCACTGCACCGTCTGAACCTAAAACTGAGCCAAAAACCAAACCTAAAACCGAGCAAAAATCAGATAAACCCAATACTTCGAGTCATTCTTCTCGGTCTAATCCTCCCAATCCCCCCAAGCCTCCCCAAACTCCAGAGCCATCGGTGCAACGGCCTTTCCATCGGGATCTCAGTGGAGCAGATTTTCGGGGAGCTAACTTAAGGGAGAAGGATTTTTCAGGGCGAAAATTAATCCAAGCTGATTTAAGTCATGCCGATCTGAGTGATAGTTTTTTACATAAGGTCAACCTCGAAGCCGCTAATTTATTTGGGGCTAATTTGTTTAGGGCGAATCTTCTGGGGGCAAATCTCAGGAAAGCCGACCTACGGGAAGTGAATTTAATCGGTGCGGATTTGAGTGGAGCCGATCTTAGTGAAGCCGATTTGCGGGGAGCCAAGATGATGGCAGGCAATCGTTTGATGGTTAAATTAACCGCAACAATTTTGACGGGAACCATATTACCCGACGGGACAATTCACCAATAACCATTGCTCAAATATCGTTCCTTTGGGTTGATTTAGCGTAATTAGGATTGATTTGGGTGACGAGATGGGATAATTCGGGCAGAATCAGATTCTCCAAAGCCAGTTTGACCGCATTAGACGAGCCAGGTAGGGAAAAAATGAGCTTATTTCGATAAACCCCCGCGACAGCACGAGAGGCGATCGCCCTAGAACCAATTTCTTGATAACAGAGAAACCGAAAAATTTCCCCAAAACCAGGTAAGGTTTTTTCCAATAAACCCGCGATCGCATCAAACGTTGTATCCCTGGGCGCAATCCCCGTACCACCGTTTAAGATAATCACCGCCAGCGTAGGATCAAGACTCAGTTGCTCTACCTGCGATCGAATGAGTTCAGGATCATCTCTTAAAATCTGGTAAGAATCAACAATATGGTCTATATGATTGAGATATTGCCCAATTAATTGACCACTACGGTCTGAATCCAGGTCACGGGTGTCACTAACCGTAATAATGGCACAATGCAAGTGAATTCGGGCGGTATCAGGATGGGGAATGGCAGTCATCATTATCAATAAATCTAGAGATTAATTACAGGGACATATCGTCAGAAGAAAAGTAGTGGACACTTTTTAAATTGATTTTAACGTCTTAAAAAAACACTAAAAATCCCAAAAAAGAGCCGACAATTGAACGGAATTAGTTACTAAATTCACTAAAGACTAGCATACCTCTTTAGACAGATCTTAACTGAAAAATGGTGGAGAGCCGTTCCCTTTCGTTCGGCAATCTCACCAGCGAAATCCTTACAGAATAAGCCTTTATAAGGGATTATGAGAGTAGTCACTCTATTTGCAAATTCAATCTAAAGTCCTTAGAAGGAATGGCAAGATGCCCGACAAATGACAATAGAACGATTATTCTGCTTCTTTCCTAGCTGATGATTTCTTCCGAAGCCGTTGAACCTTTCAGAAATTGTCATCGTCTAAAGAAACACGTTATTATGGGAGCAGGTCAAAGTCATATCGACTTCGTTTTTGTTATTTGTGTATTGATTTCAATCATTTCTGGGAAAACTCAAAGTACAGTGACAGACTTTCTGCTGGTTTAAGGAGTCAACTCGCCAATGCCCACCGCTAATCTCAACAAAACTACTAAACAGCCTCTCTATTCGGCGGATATGGTTCGTACTTATCTGCACGAAATTGGACGGGTTCCCTTACTCACGCATGAGCAAGAAATTGTCTATGGCAAGCAAGTTCAAAAAATGATGCCATTAATTGAACAACGCGATCGCCTAGCTGAAAATCTTGGACGGGAACCCAGTTCGCTCGAATGGATGAACTCGGTGAAACTCAATGCCGAAGAATTTAATCGCATTCTTCAATTTGGCAATCGGGCTAAGAAAAAGATGATCGAGGCCAATCTCCGCCTGGTCGTTGCGATCGCCAAAAAGTATCAGAAGCGTAACATGGAATTTTTGGATCTGATCCAAGAAGGAAGTCTGGGGCTAGAAAGAGGTGTAGAAAAATTCGATCCGACCAAGGGTTATAAATTTTCCACCTATGCCTACTGGTGGATTCGTCAAGCTATCACTAGAGCGATCGCACAACAATCGCGTACTATTCGCTTACCCATCCACATCACCGAAAAACTGAATAAAATCAAAAAAACCCAGCGAGAACTCGCTCAAAAACTGGGACGAAATGCCACACCCGCCGAAATTGCCCAAATCCTAGAAATTGAACCTTCCCAAATTCGGGAATATCTGAGCATGGCTCGTCAACCCATTTCCCTCGATGTCCGAGTGGGAGATAATCAGGATACGGAATTATCCGAACTATTAGAAGATGATGGCATTTCCCCTGATCTTTATATTACCCAGGAGTTGATGCGTCAGGATTTACACAGCCTATTGTCGGAACTCACTCCCCAACAACAAACCGTCCTCACCCTGCGTTTTGGTTTAGACGATGGCAAAGAACTTTCCCTGGCAAAAATCGGCCAAAGACTCAATATCAGCCGAGAACGAGTGCGCCAACTAGAACACCAAGCCCTAGCCCACCTGCGGAGACGACGTTCTAATGTGGAAGAGTATATTGCCGCCAGTTAGGTAGTATATTTTTGAAACCTGAAGGCTTTTGATCCAGAAACTTAATTTTCCACAATTATCGAGAGGTAAGATTTTCTACCTCTTTTTTTTGTGAGGGTAATTAGGGCTTGCCGAATAAAGCTGAAAGCGTTATCGAAAAAGGGCTGAGGAG
>ERZ1022729.20-NODE-20-length-18170-cov-5.657025_pt1 | contig 18170 bp, 15 predicted proteins | sample MGYA00520880_ERZ1022729 | MGnify/ENA primary metagenome ERZ1022729 (study PRJEB33162, sample SAMN09537598) | freshwater metagenome | isolation source: freshwater | place: Canada:Alberta | collected 2017-07 | study: EMG produced TPA metagenomics assembly of the...
GCTCGCGATGCGTCATCCAGCAGCACATCGGGCGCGAGGCCGCCGCCGGCCGCCACCCCCTTGCCCGTGCGTCGCTCCAGCGCCACGCCGCGCGGCGTGAGCCACCGCGCCGTGGTCAGCCGCAACGCCAGCTCCGGCGACAACCGGACCACGCGTTGCACGAGCCCCTTGCCGTACGTCGGGGCGCCCACGAGCAGCGCACGCCCGTGATCCTGCAGCGCGGCCGCAATGACCTCCGCCGCGCTCGCCGTGCGGCCATCGACCAGCACGGTGAGCGGGAGCTCACTCCAGCGCGAATGCCGCACCCGGTACGGCTGCACGTCGGCACCGCCGCGTCCCATCAGCGAGGACACGAGCGCGCCGCGCGGCAGGAACAGGCCGGCCGCGCGCACCCCGTCCTCGAAAAGTCCGCCCGCGTTGCCACGCAGATCGAGCACCAGCGCCTGCGCGCCGCGGTGGCGCAGACCGTCCACCACCTCCTCGAGTTCGTCGGCGGCACCGGCAGAGATCGTCGCAAGCCGCACGTATCCCACCGAATCGGCCAGCATGCCCTGCTCACTCACGGCCGGCATGTGCCACGCGCCGCGCTGCACGGTGACGTCCACGGTGTCGCCGTGCGGCGCGCGCCAGAGGGTGAGCCGCACCCGCTGCGCGGAGAGGCGCGTACTGTCTCCGACGCGTGCGTTGGTGTCGCGCACCGCCGAGACCGGGACACCGTCGGCCGCCAGAATGCGATCGCCCGCGCGCACGCCGGCCGCCAGCGCCGGCGACCCCGGTGCGACGCGGGTCACCCGATAGCTGTCCCCGTCCCGTCGCATGACGAGGCCGATCCCCTGCCCCGTTCCCTGCAGCGTCCCCTGGTAGCGGGCATAGCCGTCGGGTCGCAGCAGCGCCGCGTAGGGATCCTGCAACTCCCGCAACATCCCCGAGACGGCGCGGCGGATCAGTTCATCGCTGGGCAGGGAATCGAGCGCATTGGCGCGAACCGAATCAATGGCCGTGGACAGCAGGCGCGCATCCGCCCATTCGTCGCGCGCCCGGGTGGCCTCGCGTTCGTACCGGATACCGCCCGCGAACGCACCGCCGATCGCCACGACGGCGAGCGGAACAAGAACCAGCGGGTGTGTGACGCGGCGCAGCGACATCGCGGGAGCACTCGTGACACGGAACCGGAGGGCGGAAATCGCTCATTGATTCCGCGCGGGAACCTCTACATACCAAACGCACGACGCGGAGATCCGTCAACCGCACGATGGGCGGCGGCCGACTGCGAGGATAGTTTGTGATAATGCATGATGATGCCGAAGCCGTGATCGAGGAAGGCTACGTTTCCGAAAAGGCGCCGCCGCCAAGTCAGGCGCTGAGCGGGCTGCTGCTGCTGCTGTGCGCGGCGGTGGCCCTCGTCTGGGCCAACTCGTCGGCGCAAGCCAGCTATCACGGGCTCCTCCATGCCGAGGTCGCCGGGTGGTCGGCGCTGCACGTCATCAATGACGGCCTCATGGCTGTCTTCTTCCTGCTCGTCGGCCTCGAAATCAAGCACGAGCTGCAGGACGGGGCGCTCTCCTCGGTGCGCAAGGCCGCGCTGCCGGTGGTTGGCGCCGCCGGCGGCATGCTCCTCCCCGCCGCCATTTACGCGCTCGTGGCCATGGGCACCCCGGCCGCTCGCGGCTGGGGCATTCCCATGGCCACCGACATTGCCTTTGCCCTGGGCATCGTCGCCCTGCTCGGCAATCGCGTCCCCGCCCCTCTCCGCATCTTCCTGGCCGCGCTCGCCATTGCCGACGACATTGGCGCCGTACTCGTGATCGCGGTGTTCTACACCCCCAGCGTGGCCACCCTCGCGCTGGCCGCCATCGTGGTCATCATGCTGGTGCTCTTCTGGCTCAACAAGCGACAGGTGCACGCCGTGTGGCCGTACCTGCTGGGTGGGCTGCTGCTCTGGATCGCCGTGTACAAGTCCGGAGTGCACGCCAGCATCGCCGGCGTCCTGCTGGCCTTCACCATTCCGTCGCGCGGCGAGCACAGTGTACAGCACCGCATCGAACAGGTGTTGGCACGCCCGGTCAACTTCGGCATCGTGCCCATCTTCGCCCTGGCCAACGCCGGCGTGACGCTGCCGGCCGACGTGGCCGCATTCGCCACGCAGCCCGCGGTGACGGCCACCATGCTCGGGCTGCTCATCGGCAAGCCACTGGGCATCTTCGGCGCGGCATGGCTTGCCGTGAAGGTGCGCTGGGCGGAACTCCCCGCCGACTGCACCTGGGGCGGCCTCTTCGGCGTGGCCATTCTTGGCGGCATCGGCTTCACCATGGCGCTGTTCATCGCGGGCCTGGCCTTTGGGGAGAGCCCCCAGCTCGATGCCGCCAAGATCGGCGTGCTGTGCGGCTCCCTCCTGACCGGCAGCCTCGGTGCGGCCGTACTCATGCGACAGGCGCGTCGGTCCGCAGCCGTGTCGGCGAGCGTCGTGGGATGATGCCGGCGCGGCGATGAGCCGCAGGGGAGTGGTCATGATCGTCCGCGTTGGCTCGCCGCAAGTGTCCGCAATCCCGGACAGCGAAGCCGGTCGTTCCGCACCAGTCAATCACGGGTACGCGCTCCCACGCGACGCGTAACCGGTTGAAACGACAGGCTCTTGCCCTCGCACGGGCGGGTCGCGCACCCCAACGGCCGGCGACCGGTCCCGCATGGCATTGCCAATGCCCTACAGACGAGCACCTGTCACCACGAGGACACCATGACTGTGCATCGTTCGACCCGCGTCGTTCCCGCGTCCACCGCAGGCCGTTCCCGTCTCCTGCGTGCGGCCGGTGCGTTGGCCGCCATGACACTGCTCGCTGCCACCACGGCGCACGCGGCGCCGGTGGACCGACAACTGTTCACCTGGACCGGGCGTGTAGACCGCGAGGTGTTCATCACCATGCGCGGGCGTGATGTGCGGACGCGCGGCATCGATGCGGGAATGCCCAACCGCGCGCGCGTCAACGATGGGTTGCCACGCAATCGCGGGGATGTGGTGGTACGTCTGCTCGACGGTCGCGGGGATGTGCGCGTGGTGGAGCAACCTTCCGCTCGCAACGGCTTCACCACGACCATCCGCATTACCGACCCGCGCGGCGGCGCCGACAGTTATCGGGTGGTAGCCTTCTGGCAGGGCGACGACTGGAACGCCGGGCGCAATGACGGGCGCGACCGTGACCGTGATCGTAACCGTGACCGTGATCGTGATGATCGCTGGGAGCGCAACGACTGCGGCCCGGGCAACAACGGTCGCGGTTGGGGGTGGGGTCGTGGCGGGCGCCGCGACGACTGCGACGACCGGTCGAGGCGCGACAACGACGCGCGTGACCGCAACGATCGCGGGGGATGGGACGATCGCGACGACCGCGGCATGCTGCGTTGGAGTGGCCGCGTCGACGACGTGGTCGAACTGCGCATCAACGGCCGCCGCGTGGAGGCCATCACCCGCAGCGGGCGCCGAGTGGAGGACGTGAACAGCAGCGTGCGAGGCAACGGCCTGCCGGCTCGCGATCTCACCATCACGGTCGATCGTCACAGCGGCCGTGGCAACGTACAGGTTGTGCAGCAGCCGTCGGCCTGGAACAACTTTACCGCCGTCATCCGCATCTACGACCCGCAGGGCGGCGCCAGCTTCTACGACTTCAGCGCGTTCTGGAACTGATCGCGCGACGGTCACGTGAACGACGGGACGGTTTCCCGTCGCAAAAACACAGCGGCCCCCCGGAAAGTCGCTCCGGGGGGCCGCCGTGTCTCGCGTGGAGCGTCGTCAGCGATCGAGCAGCACGAACGCGCGCAGCGGCGCCCCGCCCACGTTGTTGTCGGCCGCCACGATCGTACGCACCGTGTTGGCCGCCAGCGCGAGCGACGCCACGTTAATGGCCACGGCGGCAGCACGACCCGCCGGCGGCGTGCCCGCCGGCACCACGCGCACCTGGTAGGTGCCGGCGTTGACGGCGAGGTACGCTGACGCACTCCGCACCGTCACGTTGGTGAGTGTGGGCGTGGCGGCCGCCAAGTCGGCACCCGGCGCGGTGACGAACACATCCACGGCGCCCGCGGTGGGGCTCAGGTGCACCACACGCACCCGCGCCTGCGTGGCCGACAGCGCGTTGTCATCGGTGGTGATGTAGTTGCCGATGGCCGACGCGCCGGCGCCGCCGGTGGCATAGATCGTCTGATCCTGTCCGCCGGTTACCGTGAAGCCGATCGTGGACACCACGGTATTGGTGTCGGCCGTACGCCGCAGCACGAGCGTGCGACTCCCCGCGAGAATGGGCGAGTAGTTGCCCGTGTTGGGCGCCGCGAGCGTAATGGGCGTGCTCTGGGTGTAGGTCAGGTTCACCCCGAACGGCACATTCTCCAGAATCGCGTTCACCCGCCCGCGCGTGGTATCGGTGATCACGTTCACGAAGCGCACGCGCCCCGTGGGGCCGGTGGGGGCCAGCGGGTCGGCGGCGTCGGTGGTGCCGCAGGCAGCCAGCGCCGCGGTCAGGGACACCATCGCCGTCATCAGCGCGGGACGGAAAGACTTCATCATGGCAGGTCTGTTCATGGTGAGCGGCCTCACGGCTGGCAGCCGGTGGGGAACGACGTCGGTTCCGTCGGGTCGGCTGGCACATTCGGGTTGGCATTGCGATCGCCGATGGCGTACGGCAGCCAGCACCGCTGACCGTCCAGCGGCACGCTCGGCGCCGCGGCCGGACCGCGCACCGCGTTGCGACGGCGGGCGTCTTCCCAGCGCAGCCCGGTACCGAACAGCTCGTAGCGGCGCTGCACGTAGATCTCGTCGAGCAGTTGCGCCTGCGTGAGCGAGCCCGTCAGCGGCGTCAGGCACGCCTTGGGATCATCCAGCCCGCGGCCGCCGGTGCAGTCGGTGCGCACCGAGTCGAGCGCCGCCTGCGCCGCCGCAGGCTGCCCCTGCAGCGCCAGCCCTTCGGCCTTGATCAGCAACGCCTCGTCGGGGAAGTACACCGGCAACGGCGCCTGCGCATTGGCATAGCGGTTCCAGTTGTCCAGCAGCGCGCCGACACGCCCGGAGAGCGTGGTGGACGGCGCCACGAACCACGTGAAGCGCTGATCGCCCGCCGCCATCCCGGTCCGCCACTGCCGGCGCGGCGCAATGCCGTTCGTTCCACCGGTGACATTCGCGTAGAAGTTCACCGTGGGAGCCGGGAACTGCAGCAGCGAGAATGCAGTGGGACCACTGCGCGGCACGAGGTTGGCGAACGTCACCGCATTGCCATGATCGTTCGCCATCCGCGCATACCGCGCGCGGAACAGCTGGATCATGCCGTTGAGGTTCACCCCCGGGGTGAGGATGCTGCTGGTGAAGAACGCACTCGGCGGGGTGCCCGTGATCTGCGCGTTCGCGGAATCGAGCAGCGCCCGCACGTAGGGCAGCGCCTCCGCGCGCGTCACGTACTGCGGCGTCGTCTGGCCGAACGTGTTGATCGGCACGCGCTGGTAGCTCTGCAGCGCCTCGCCAATGGCTTCCGCCTTGAGCGCCTGCGCCAGCGCGATCAGACCGCTGCGCGTACCCGGGTCGAACTGCGACGACAGCGCGTTGGCGCCTGCCAGCAGGTCGTCGGCGGTACGCACGGTGCGATACACCGAGTTGAACACGTTGTCGGCAATGCCGGTACCGGGTGCCACGGCGCCCTGTTCGGCATCGCTGATGGAAATGAGCGCGGCGCTGGTGGAGGCAAACTCGTCGGTCACAAGACCGGCCATGTACGCGAAGTTGCCGTACGAGGCGGCGAAGCGCCCCTGCAGCCCTGTCGCGAGTGCGATCACGCCGTCGGCGCTCGTGGTGACCTGCACTTCCGTGGGGGAGTTCGGGTTCTGCAGGTCGAGGCTGCAGGCACCCAGCACCAGGGAAGCAAGCGCGGTGGAGAGCACCGCGCGCGAAGATGTCATGCGCATGAGGTGGAGTCTCCGGTTGTCAGTAGGTGAAGCGGGCGCTGAGCGACCACGTGCGCGGAATGGGATACCCGCCGAAGTCGAAGCCACGGTCGGCCGCCGTCGTTTGCCCGCTACCCACACCGCCGGCATTCGTACCGAACAGGTTGATCTCGGGGTCGTAGCCGCTGTACTTCGTCCACACCGCGAGGTTGCGGCCGGACAGCGTGAGATCCACCCCTTCCTTGAAGACGCGGCGCAACGGCGCCCACTCCACCGCGTAGGTGGCCGAGAGCTCGCGCAGCTTCACGAAGCTGCCGTCTTCCACCCAGTACTCGAAGATCCCCTGCGTGCGGGCGTTGAAACCCGGCGCCGTCTTGCGCGGGTCGCCGTACGGCAGCAGCTCGTTCTCGAACGTCTTCGAGTTGCTCGCAATGCCGGCGTTCTGCGCGCGCGTGGAGAGGTTCATCACGTCGTTGCCGAACACACCGTCCAGCAGCACGCGCACCCGCAGCTTGCGGCCGATCGTGAACTCGTTGAGCAACGAGCCCATCCACGCCGGATTCGGATCGCCGATCACGGCGTTGAGCGAGTCATTGCAGGTCCCGTTGCTGATCGCGCGGCGCTGCGCGAGCGTGGCGCCCATGTCGGCCGCCTGGTTGCTGCGCCGATAGCGCCCGAGCGAGTCCACCAGCAGCCTGCCCGTCACGCAGTCGCGCGCCGCGTACGACCCGTAGAACACACCGGCCGGCTCACCCACACGGATGCGGTTGGGATACCCGCCGGCCGACTGGAAGTCCTGGATGTTCAGGCTCTCCACAAGATTGCGGTTGCGCGTGTAGGTGACCGTCGATTCCCACTTGAGGTTCTTGCGGTCCACGTTCACGGTGCGCACCAGCAGCTCCACGCCCTTGTTGCTCATCGAGCCGATGGGCGCGAACTGGCGCGAGAACCCGGTGCTGGTGGCCAACGGACGGAAGAAGAGCAGGTCGTTCACCTGCCGGTCGTAGTAGGTGGCTTCCACGCCCACCTTGCCGTTCAGGAATCCGGCCTCGGCGCCCACTTCAGCCTCGCGCGCGCGCTCGTTGCGCAGCGTGGGGTTGCCGAAGGTCACGTCGTTCACGAAGCCCGGACGACCGGCGAAAGGGAGCTGCGCGAACGTGATGTACTGCGAGTAGGCGTTCACGATGCCCGGCTGCGACCCCGCCCAGCCGAGTGCCGTGCGCAGACGCAGGCTGTTCACGAGACCGGGGCGATTCTCCAGCGCCACGTAGGACAGCGACAGCTTGGGGAAGGCCTGCCAGCGCTCGCTGGGTGCAAAGGTGCTGGAGGCGTCGTAGCGCACCGCGCCCGTGAAGAAGAGGCGGTTGGCCCAATCCACTTCCTGCTGCGCATAGAACCCGAGGGTGCGCAGCTCGATGTCCGTCTGGCCGGCGGCGAACACTGAGCCGGCGCTCACGAGCTCACCCACCGGGGCGAGGCCGTTGGCCGTGGCCACGGTGGTGCGCAGCCGCTGCGAGGTGTAGTTGAAACCGGCCGTGGTGCGCATGCCGAAGTCGTCGCCCAGACGCCACGAGTACGAGCCCACACCGTCGTGGTTGATGACGCGCGTGTCCTGGAACACCGACTGCGACCGGCCGGTCGCCAACGGGCTCGTGCCCAGCACCGCGTTGCGCGGCACGAACTGGCGCTGCTCGAAGCTCGAGTTGTCCACGCCCAGCGTGTAGTCGAGCAGCAGGTTGCTGCGCGGCGTCCAGGTGAGCTTCGTGCTGCCAATGAAGCGGTTGATCGTCTGCGGATTGCGGATGCGATCGATGGCGAGCAGCGGGTTGGTGCCCAGCGTCGGCGGCAGCGGATACACGCCGTTGACCGGGCGGAAGTTCACGTTCGTGGGGGCAAAGAAGAGCGACCCCATGATGCCGTAGTCGTTCTGTTCGCCGAACGCCTGAAACTGGTTGTTCGTGGTCACGAAGTTCGACGTGACGTTGGCCACCAGGTTGCTCGCCAGCTGCTGCTGGAGATTGATGCGCGCGCCAGTGCGCTGCGAGCTGGTGGAACGCAGGATCCCCTGGTCATCGGCGTAGTTGCCGCTGATGAAGTAGCGGGTCTGGTCGTTGCCGCCCTCGATCGTGAGATTCTGCTCCGAGCTGGGCGAGCGGCGGAAGATGTCGTCCTGATAGTTGAAGCGCGACACCGGCAGGCCGTTCACATCGAACGGGTACAGGTTGAACGGCTGCTGTTCGCGCAGTTCGTTGATCCCGTAGCGGGTGTTGAGCGAGAAGCGCGGCTTGCCGATGCTGCCGCGCTTCGTGAAGATCTGGACCACGCCGTTGTTGGCGCGCGAGCCGTACAGCGCCGCCGCCGCCGCGCCACGAATCACTTCCACCCGCTCGATGTCCTGCGGGTTGAGATCGGCCAGGCGGTTCTGTGGATTCGAGCGGCCACCGAGGTCGGCCAGCTGCCCCGAGCCGTTGTCCACGATCACACCGTCGATGATGTACAGCGGGTCGGACCCGGAAATGAAGGAGTTGGTGCCGCGCAGGCGCACCGAGATGCCGCCACCGCCCGGGCCACCCGAGTTCTGTGAGATCTGCGCGCCGGCGATCTTGCCCTGCAGCGCCTGGTCCACCGTCACCGCCTGCGCCCGGCTGATCATGGTACTGTCGAGCGAGGCAATGCTCGTACCCACCTTGCGCTTCTCGGTCGGTGCGGCGGAGCCGGTCACCACGATTTCGCTCAGGTTGACGGCGCTCGCCGTGAGCGTGACATCGAGCGTCGCGGTGCCGCCGGCGGCCACGGTCACGGCGCGCGTCACCGGCTGGTAGCCGATCCGGCGGAGCACCACGGTGCGCGGGCCGGTGGGCGCCCCCACGAGGGTGAAGTCGCCGCTGGCGTTGGTCACGGCGCCAATGCGGGTGCCGGTCACGAGCAACTGCACGTCGGCCAGCGGGCGGCCGGTCGCGCCGTCGGTCACGCGGCCACGCACAGTGCCCGTGGGGGCGACCGCCTGCGCAGCAAGCAGGGCCGGTACACCGGCTACGGGTATGGTCAACAGGGCGCCTTGAACAGCCAGGCGGCCCAGAACCGATCGGAAGAGCATGCACACGCTCCGAAGAGGGGGGCACTCGTCGGGAGGGAACTGCAGAACGAGTTGTGTGCGGACGCTAGTTGGCCCCGGCATTCGCAGCAATTGGGTACCGTGCTAATTCCCTGTCGCGGGCGGATACCACCCGGCTCCAGTCCGGGCGTCGGACGTCAGGGGCGGGGTTCGGCCACCAGCAGCAGCGACGCGGGCGCTCCGGTGTGCGGATGCACGGGTTCCCGCAGCGCGGTCAGCTGAAAGCCACACCGATGAAGCAGCGCCACCCAGCTGCCGATCGTGCGGAAGTACCAGGGGGCCGGATCCCGAAAGTCGCTGCTGAAGCCGGCCCAGGACCCTTCGCGCCAGCCATCCGTGTACGGCGCGTCCGTGCTGGCAGCGGCCGGATGCAGCGTCTGCATGACAAAGCAGCCCTCAGGCGCCAGCAGCGGCGGCAGCGCGGTCACCAGCGCCTCCACCGACTCGGCGCCGAACAGGGCAAAGTTGCACACGATGACATCGAAGGCGCCGGCGTGGCGATCCGCGAGCGCGCCGGCCGCCACGTCGGCGTACGGCACCACCTCGTAGCAGGCGGGCGTGCCGGTGACCGGGTGACCGGCGCGCGCGGCCTCGATGAGCCCGGCAATGGCGTCGGTACCCACACAGTGGACCCCCTCAGCCGCCAAGGCGTGGCAGATCCACCCTTCGCCACAGCCGAGGTCGAGCACCCGGCGCGGGCCAGGCGCCCGCACCGCGCCCAGCACCGCCTCGTTGGTCACGGCCACGCGGCTGGCAATGTCCCCGGCGCGCACGGCCTGGGTCCAGGGACGCACATTCGCCTCCCAGGTCCGGAGGATCTGGTCGTCGGGACTGGGCATGGCGGGCGACTCGGAGGGGGAAACACGAAACCCGCCGCCCCGCGAAGGGGCGACGGGTCGTCGAGAGGCGCCGGTCGGAATCGAACCGACGGTGGGAGATTTGCAGTCTCCTGCCTTACCACTTGGCGACGGCGCCGTACCACTCGGCGGCCCGTACCGGCAGCCGTCGAGGAGACGCAATGTATGGCGCCCGAACGGTCAGGGGTAGCGGAGAAGGCATTTTACCGTATTGAATTCCTTGACAATATTTGTTTTAACAGTAAACTTAGCAGTAAGATGAATTCCTCATCCGATCCCCGGTCGGCGGTCTGCCTCAGCAGCACCGTTTTTGCCCTGCGCGCTGCGGCCGCTCATGTGGAGCGCGCCCTGTCTCGGGTGCTCGAGCCCTTTGGCATCACGGCCGCGCAGTTCGAGTTGCTGCTCGTCGTTGACCGGCTCGCCGCGTCCGACGCGGGATGCAGTGAACTCGGGCGACACCTGGCGGCACCGGGACCCGATGTCACCAGAATGCTCGACAGGCTTGATACTGCGCTGTTGGTGAGCCGATACCGCGATGATAGAGATCGCCGTGTGGTGCACGCGAAGCTCACCGATCAGGGGCGCGCGCTCATCGCTGCGGCCCGTCCACGCGTCGCCAACGCCGAGCAGACGGTGTTCGCCGGGCTCAGCGAAAACGAGCGTCAACAGTTGCTGCAGCTGCTCCAGGGGGTACGTCGCAATTGCCCCGGCAACTCCGGCAGCTCCGGTAGCTGACATCGGGTGGGGCACTCCGATCTGCCGGCCGACCGGAAGGCGAGCACCATCGCCACGCTGGGCTTTCGGGCCAACGACGAGTTCCGCTCACACCGGCACGCCGTCGATCGCGTCGCCACATTTCTCTGATGCCACTGTCGTCCCTGCCGATCTTTCCGCTGGGCGTCGTGCTCTATCCGGGTACGGCGCTCCCGCTGCACCTCTTCGAGCCGCGCTACCGGCAGCTGCTCGCCGACGTTCGCGCCGGCGACTCGCGCTTCGGCATTCTCACCGCCATGAGCGGGGTGGCCGAGCGCGACCTCCCGCCCGGACGCATGGGGTGCGTGGCCGAAGTGACGGAGGTGGAGATGATGCCCGACGGCCGCTCCAACATCGTCGTCGTGGGACGCGAGCGCTTTGCCCTCGAGCAGTTCCTCGACAGCGAGGCGCCGTATCATGTGGCGTCCGTGACGAGCGTGCCCGATATCGCCACGGTGAATGCCGTTGCGCTGGCCGTGAGCAGCGATGACGTGGTCCAGCACTTCAAGCAGGTCGTGAAGGCGGTGCACGCCATCAACGGCAACGACGGCCCCGTACCACCACTGCCGGACGACCCGACGCAGCTGGCCTGGACGATCGCGGCCATGATCGACCTCGATCTGGAATCACGCTACAAGCTGCTCGCCGAGCGCGACCCCGCGGCCCGGCTCACCGCCATCGATGCGGTGCTGCGCAAGGCCATTCCGGAGCTCGAGCTGCAGGCGGCGCTGAGAAAACAGAGCTGACACGAGGCCGCCACGGCCTGCGCGTGCGCGACCGACAGCACACCCGTTCAGCGTAAAGGGTTGTGTGTGCAGGGTTGTGGGCTGATGTAACGCCACCCCAAACCCTGTACTCCCGTCGGCTACGACCCGATGCGCCCCATGCGCGGCTCGTGCAGTCGGCGGCCGCCCACGTACACCGTGATTGCCACCACTACGACCGCGCCCACCAGCGCGTAGGTGGCCGACGGCCCCACGCCATCGCCACCACCCGCAATCATCGGCTCGGCCACGGCGTTCATCCACTGGCGTACGCTGAGATAGCGGATGGCCTGAAAGGTGTCGCTCAACGCGCCCTCCCAAAAGAGCACGTAGATGAGCCCCACCACGAGGGAGCGCCGAGTGAGCAGCGCCAGCATCGTGAACAGCGCGGCATACGTCACGCCGCCGTAGAACACCGCCACGGTGTACGCCGTGACAATCCCCTCCGGGTCACTGAGGCCCACCGCCACGAACCCGGAGGCGAACACCGACAGGCTCGTGAGCACCCCCGTCAGCAGTGACGCGAAGAGCAACCGCGCCATCACGATCCACCAGCGGGGCGTGGTCGTGGTGACCAGGTACAGCAGCGTGCCATCGTCGGTCTCGGCGCTGAACGCACTGGTGCCCAGCAGCAGCGCAATGAGCGGCGTGGCCAGCCCCGCCACGATGGTATCGTAGCGCGCCAGCAGGAAGTCGATCGGGTCGCCTGACAGCGCGCCGCGACTCGCGAACATGAGCGAGAAGAGCACCGGCAGGCACAGCACCACCAGCACCCCCAGCATGAGCAGCGGCGAGCCCGTACGGGCCCACGCGAGGCGCATGAGCACCAGGGCCGTACGCGGGAACGACACGCGCCCGAACGGCGGCGCAGTGGAAGTGGCGACGGTGGGCATCAGCGCTGCACCAGGTAGGCGAAGACGTGTTCGAGTGATTCGTCGGTGGGCTGCACATCGTACAGCGTCACCGCGGCGCCACGCGCAGACTGCACCAGCAGGCGCGAGAAGGCGGTGTAGTCGGTCGTCCGCACAGTGAGCGCGTCGGCCCCATCCACCTCCACACTCACCACTGGCGCCTGCACGACGAGCTGCGCGGCCAACGCGCGGACGTTGCTGGCGCGGATCCGCACCGAATGCGGACGATCGGTCATGAGGCGTCGCAGCGTGCGATGGTCGCCGCTGGCGGCGAGGCGCCCCGCGATCATGACCAGAATGCGCGACGCCACCCCTTCGATTTCCTCGAGAATGTGACTGGACAGCAGCACCGCGGTCCCTTCGGCCGCGCGCGCCTCCAGCAGTTGCATCATGTGCAGACGCTGCCGCGGATCGAGGCCGTTGAACGGCTCGTCGAGCAGCACCAGCCGCGGCTGCTGAACGAGCGCCGCCGCCAGCTTCGTGCGCTGGCGCATCCCCTTGGAGAAACCCGACACCGCACGGTCGGCCACCGTGTCCATCTCCACCATTTCGAGCGCCGCCCGGGCCGCCGCGCGCGGATCACGCAGCCCCAACAGTGTGGCGCGCGCTTCCACGAAAGCGCGTGCCGACAGCATGCCCGGCAACGCCTCGCGCTCGGGCACGAGCGCCACGTGACGGAAGATCTCCGGGTTGCGCACCGGCGACGCGCCGAACACTCGCACCGCGCCGCCGCTCGGGCCCATCAACCCCGCGGCCAGTTGCAGCAGCGTGGTCTTCCCGGCGCCGTTGGGACCCAACAGGCCGGTAATCCCGGCCTGCACCTCTGCCGTGACATCGTTCACGGCCACCACCTCGCCGTACCAGTGCGACACGTGGTCGAAGACGAGCGGCGTGACGCCGAGGGACACGGAAGGCGCGCTCATACCGGCACCCGCCGCACGCGCCATACGAGTCCGGCCGCCGCCGCGAAACCCAGCGCCGTGAGCGCCGCCACGTGCACCCAAACCGAGGGGGGCGGCGTGAGTTCCATCCAGCGCTTCGTTTCGCCGAACAGCTGCATCGCCGTGGTCCGCAGCGTTTCGATGGGATCGATCATCTTGGTTGCCGCTTCCGACATCCCCGCCAGATCCTGCAGCCCCTGCGAAATCACCACCGTGCCCAGGAAGCCGCCAATCACGGCGGCCGTGGCGTACGCGCGACGCGGGGTGAGACTGGAGAGAAAGGCGCTCACCGTGCTCATCACCCACGCCAGCAGCGTGGCGAAGAGCAGCACCGGCCCAAGCTTGTTCCCCATCTTCGCGAAGGTGGCGCCCGGGTCCTTGGCCACCCCGATCTCGCCAAGATAGAGAATGAGCAGCGGGGCGAGCGCCACCAGGAACATGGCCGTGAACAGCGCCAGCAGCCGCGCCAGCGCGTAGTGTGTGCGCGTCACGTCGCGGGTGAACAGGAGGGGCAGCACGCGGTGCTGCTGATCGCGGCAGAGCATCTCCGGCGCCTGTGCGGCACTGAACAGCAGGAACAGCAGTGCCTGTGCGCCGATGACATTCGCGTAGGTGATGGGCAGCTGCCCCTGCGTGGCACCGCTGGCGGCCACACTCGCCAGCGCCGGCAGCATCGTCACCACACTCACGAACACGGGCACCGCCTTGGTCTTCATGGGGCGCCCCACGCCGAACATGGCACGGAACCCCTGCCAGTACAGCGCGCGGAACGCCCCGCGCGCCCCCTCGCGCTCGCCGTCATAGCGACGGTAGCCGAGGTCGTGAATGGTGGAATCGGTGGGAGTCATGCGCCCGCCTCGGCGAACAGATCCTGCAGATGCCCACGCCGGCGCTCGAGGCGCAGGATACCCGTGTCGGACATGGCCGCGGCGTCGCGCACGGCATCGTAGGCCGCGTCGAGCGCTGCCGGTGTGGCCGTATCGGGCAGTTCCACCAGGACGCGCTGCCGCTCGGCCTGCACCAGCAGCCCCGCCGCGGCCACCCGCGCCACGAACGCGGCCAACGCCGCCGCGTCACCATCAAGCTCCACCACCAGCGTGGCGGTTTCGCTCGTGAGTGCCCCCACCTGTTCGGCGCGCAACAGCCGCCCCTGTTCGATCAGCACGATGCGTTCGCAGATGCGCTCGAGCTCACCCAGGAGATGCGACGACACCAGCACCGAGATGCCGAACTCGCGACCAGTGCGACTCACGAGGGCCAGCATCTCGTCGCGCCCCTCGGGGTCGAGGCCGTTGGTGGGTTCGTCGAGAATGAGCAGCCGGGGGTCATGCACCAGCGCCTGGGCCAGCTTCACGCGCTGCGCCATGCCGGTGCTGTAGCCACCCATGGGGCGATAGCGCTCCTCGAAGAGCCCCACATGCCGCAGCACCTCGGCGGTGCGCTCGCGAGCGGCGGTCACCGGCAGGCCGCTGCAGCGCGCCATGAAGCTCACGAACTCGGTGGCACTCATGTCGGGGGGCAGGCAGTCGTGTTCGGGCATGTAGCCCACCAACGCCCGGATGTTCGCGCGCTCACGGACGACATCGTGCCCCATGACCGCGGCGTCCCCCTCCGACGGATCGACGATGCCGAGCAGGATCTTCACGAAAGTGCTCTTGCCGGCACCGTTGGCGCCGACAAGGCCGGTGATCCCCGGCTCGATGGCCACGGTCAGGGCATCGAGCGCCGTGACGGCGCCGTAGCGACGCGTCAGCGAGCGGGCAGTGATGAGCGGTGCGGCCATGCGGACCGATGAAAGACGTGAAGCCGACGATGTGTGGAATGTGTAGGGGTGGCGGTCCCAACGACAGTTTGCCCAGCGGGGTTTCGTTTCGGCGTGTGCGGTTCGTTAGATTGCCCACACTCGACAGGGGCGTCCCGTAGTGCGCGGGGCTGAGAAGCACCCTTTGAACCTGACCCAGATCATGCTGGCGTAGGGAGTCGCGGTCGCCATGGGCGCAGTTGCGGCCCGGCGCGCGCGGCGGCCTGCGTCGCCCGAGGCCTCATGCCACGACTCACACTGACCCCGGCTGACGCGCTCGGCGCACTACGCGCCGAAGCGCCACTCACCCAGTGCATCACCAACTATGTGGCGATGAACATCGCCGCCAACACGCTGCTCGCCGCGGGCGCGGCGCCGGCCATGGTGCACACCGTGGAGGAGAGTGGCGACTTCGCGCGCATCGCGCGCGCCGTGACCATCAACATCGGCACGCTCTCCCCCGCGTGGGTGCAGGGCATGCTGGCCGCCGCCACGGCGGCGAACGCGGTGGGCACGCCGTGGGTGCTCGATCCCGTGGCGCACTTCGCCTCGCCGTACCGGGCGCAGGCCGCACGCGAGCTGCTGGCGCTGCGCCCCACCATTCTGCGCGGCAACGCCAGCGAAATCCTCGCCCTGGCCGGTGGTGATACCACGGCCCGCGGGGTCGACGCGGCCGATCCGGTCATGGCCGCCGAGCCAGCGGCCCGCGCCCTTGCCATGCAGACGGGCGGCGTGGTGGTGGTAACGGGCGCCATCGACCTCGTCACCGACGGCGCCCGTGTGGCCACCATCACAGGTGGCTCGCCGCTCATGCCGCAGGTCACCGCTCTCGGCTGCTCGCTGACCTGCCTGATCGGTTCGTACGCGGCCGTCGCCGCGCCGCTCGAGGCGGCGGTGGCGGCGCTCGTGCTGTTCGCGCACGCGGGGGAGCGCGCCGGCCGCGAGGCCGAGGGCCCGGGATCGTTCGGGTGGCGCTTCCTCGATGCCCTGGCGGCGACCTCCCCGGCGGAGCTCGCCGCCACCGAGCGCGTGACATGGGGGTGATCGCCCCACAGCTGCGCCTCTATCTCGTCACCGACCCCGCGCTGTGTGCCGCACGGGGCGTCGTGGACACGGTGCGCGACGCCGTGCGTGGTGGGGTGACCATGGTGCAACTCCGTGACAAGGACGCCACCACGGCGGAGCGCGTGGCGCTGGGGCGCGCACTCATGGACGTACTCGCGGGGACCAACGTCCCGCTCGTGATCAACGATGACCTCGAGGCCGCGGTCGCCATTGGCGCCCACGGCGTGCACGTGGGGCAATCGGATGTGTTGCCGCAACGGGCGCGCGCGCGCCTTGGCCCGCACGCGATCGTGGGCCTCTCGTGCGAAACGGTCGCCCACGCCGTAGCCGCCGACCGGTCCGTGCTGGACTACGTTGGCCTCGGCCCCGTGTTTGCCACGAGCACCAAGCCCGATCACGCCGCCGCCATGGGGCTGGACGACCTGGCCGCAGCACGCGCCGCGACATCGCTGCCGGCGGTCGCCATTGGCGGCATTCAGGGTGCGAATCTCACGGCGGTGCTGGCCACCGGTGTAGAAGGCGTGGCCGTGGTCTCCGCCATCTGTGGGCAGCCCGATGTTCGGGCAGCGACCCAGGCACTCAGCGATACGATCGCCCGCCGCCGCCCCTCCTCACCGGGAACCCTCTCGTGACGTACGCCCGCATTCCCAATGCGCTCTCGATCGCGGGCTCCGACCCGTCCGGCGGCGCCGGCATCCAGGCCGACCTCAAGACCTTCGCGGCCCAGCGCTGCTACGGCATGGCCGCGATCACAGCGCTGACGGCGCAGAACACGTGCGGCGTGTCGGGCGTGCATCTGGTACCGCCGGCGTTCGTGCAGCAGCAGATCGCCGCCATCTTCGACGACATTCGCGTAGACGCCGTGAAGATCGGCATGATCGCCACCGCTGACATCGCCTGCGCCGTCGCCGACGCGCTCTCGGCATACCCCGGCGTACCGATCGTCCTGGACCCGGTGATGATCGCCAAGGGTGGGGCGCCCCTGCTGCACGACGACGCGATCGACGCCGTGCGCACGCGCCTCGTGCCGCTGGCCACCATCATCACCCCAAACCTCCCGGAGGCGGCGCGGCTCCTTGGTACGGCCGTTGCCGACACGCGCGCGGAGATGGTGGCACACGCGCAAGCGCTGCTCGCGTTGGGAGCCCGGGCCGTGTTGCTCAAGGGCGGACACCTGGCCGCCAACGAGAGCCCGGACTGCCTGGTGTTCGACGGTGGCGGGCACTGGTTCGAGTCGTCGCGCCTACCCACCACCCACACGCACGGCACGGGGTGCACGCTCTCGGCCGCGCTCGCCGCACAGCTCGCGCACGGCGCCTCGCTCCCCGATGCGGTGCACACGGCCAAGACGTACGTCACGGCCGCCATCGGGGCGGCACATCAGCTCACGGTGGGACACGGCCACGGTCCCACCCACCACTTCCACACGCTCTGGCAGGACTGATCATGTCCCATTCTCTCTCCAAGCAGGTCGTCGTTGTCTCCGGTGCCGGTCGCGGACTGGGTGCCGCCATTGCCGCCGCGTTCGCACGCGAGGGCGCGCAGGTCGTCGTGAATTATCGCGCCAGTCGGGCCCAGGCCGAGGCGTTGGCGGCCACGCTGGGGCCGCGCACGGTAGCGCTGCAAGCCGATGTGCGCGATGCGTCGCAGGTGGGCGCGATGTTCGATACCATCGAGCGCACGATGGGCCCGGTCACGACCGTCGTCCACAACGCGCTCGCCGATTACCGGTTCAATGGCGACGCGCGCGACACCATCGCCACGCTCACCCCGGACAAGCTGCTGGAGCAGACCAACACGGCCTGCGTGGGTGCACTCACGCTGCTGCAGCGCGCGGTGCCGGCCATGGCGCAGGCCGGCTTCGGGCGCGTTGTCACCATTGGCAGCAACCTCGTGCAGAACCCGGTGGTGCCGTACCACGACTACACCGCGGCCAAAAGCGCCCTGCTGGCCTTTACGCGAACGGCAGCGGCCGAGCTCGGGCCGCGTGGCATCACGGTAAACATGGTGTCGGGCGGACTGCTCCGAACCTGTCTCTTATACA
>ERZ1022729.21-NODE-21-length-17935-cov-5.139541_pt1 | contig 17935 bp, 11 predicted proteins | sample MGYA00520880_ERZ1022729 | MGnify/ENA primary metagenome ERZ1022729 (study PRJEB33162, sample SAMN09537598) | freshwater metagenome | isolation source: freshwater | place: Canada:Alberta | collected 2017-07 | study: EMG produced TPA metagenomics assembly of the...
GACGCGCGATACCGGGCATACAGCGCCTTCATTCCCACCAGTCCGGTTTCTTCCTGCGCCACGGCGGCAAAAACGAGGTCGTGCTGCGGCCGGCGCCCCGTGGCCAGGTAAGCCTGGGCCGCCGCGAGCATTGCCTCGGTCGTGGCCGACGTGTTGGTCCCCGGCCCCACCACGCGGTTGCCCTCCACCCGTGGCGGTGTGCCCGCCGCGCGCTGCAGCGCCGGAATGGAGCCCAGATCGTCGAGTGTGGAGACGAACACGATGGCACGCCCCGATCGCCCGGGAATGCGCGCCACGACGTTGGGGAGGCTGTCGAGCTGCACCTCCGGCATCCCCATCGCGCGCAGGCGCCGGGCCACCTCGGCCGCTCGCTCGTGTTCCTGCCCCGACGGTGATTCGATGGCCCCCAGCGCTGCCAGCCCGGCAGCCATGGCCGGCGCCCCGGCGTCGAGCGCCGCCAGCGCCCGTGTCACACCGGGGTCGCGGAGAGCGGCGTCCACGGGCGCCACCCGCACCGGGGGGGCTGCGGGGGTACCCCCCTGTGCCGCCGCAGCGCCCGTCTTGAGGAACACGGCGGCCACCAGGCCGCCGGCAAGTGCAGAACGAAGTCGGGTCATGGGACAGATCATGCACGGCCGACGTGCCGACTGTCCAAGGATCTTGACGTTCTAAAAAACGGAAAGAGGCAACGTTGGGGTTCGGGGGGGCGTTAACATCCCACAATGCTTCCGGTCCTGCTGGCGCTGATCCAACAACTGAACGGCCCCGCGACCGCCCCCGCTGCGCCGGCGCCGGACCCCACGCCGGTCGTCGCGCGCTCGTTCTCGGGGCGCGCCCGCGAGCTGTCGGCGCAGGCGCCCCGGCTGCGCGAGTCCGTGACCATCGACGGGACGCTGTCCGAGCCGGTCTGGAAGCAGGCCACCGTGCTGACCGACTTCACGTCGTACAGCCCGGTGGACGGCCGCCCGGCCCAGGACAACACCGAGGTGCGCGTCTGGTATGCCGAGGATGCCCTGTACGTGGCGATCCGCGCCTGGGCACCGCCGGGCACGGTGCGCGCCACGTTGGCTGAACGCGACCGCATTGCCAGTGAGGACTGGGTGGCCCTGCATCTGGACACCTTCCTCGACCGGCGGCGCTCGTTCGTTTTCGCGGTGAACGCGTACGGGGTGCAGGCCGATGGCATGCGTAGCGATGTATCGGCGGGGCCCGGCCTGTCGCGTGCGTCGCTGCAGGCGGTCGATCTGTCGCAGGATTATGTATGGCAATCCAAGGGACAGCTGCTCGACGACGGCTTCGTGGTGGAGTTGCGCATTCCCTTCAAGTCCATCCGGTACCAGATGGGCAATACGCAGGACTGGGGCGTGCAGGTCGTGCGCCAGACGCAGCGCACCGGGTATCAGGACACCTGGGCGCCCACGTCCCGCGCCTTGCAGGCGTTCACGCCGCAGAGCGGGTTCCTGCGCGGGCTCACGGGCATGAAGCGGGGACTGGTGCTCGACCTCACCCCCACCTCGGTCACCTCCACCACGGGCGCGCCGGCCGCTGGCGCTTCACCCGAGTCATGGCGGTACGGGACCCGCGGGGAGTTCGGTGGCGATGTGCGGTGGGGGATTACCTCCAACTTCACCGTCAACGCCACCGCTAATCCCGACTTTTCCCAGGTAGAGACCGACGTCGGGCAGATTCCGGGCGACGTGCGCTTCGCGCTTTTCTTCCCCGAGCTGCGCCCCTTCTTCGTGGAAGGGAGCGAGCAGTTCGACGCCCCCAACCGCCTCGTCAACACGCGCGCCATCGTGCAGCCGCTCGGCGCGCTCAAGCTCACGGGGAAGATTCCGCGTACCGACGTGGGGCTGCTGTCGGCCATCGACGCGCCGACCAGCGGCAGCGATGGCAGGACGAGCCCGCGCTTCAACATCGTGCGGTTGCGCCGTGATCTTGGGGAACAGAGCACTGCCGGCATCGTCTTCACCGATCGCAGCGAAGGGGCGCGCTTCAACCGCGTGGCCGGTTTCGACACCCGCCTGCAGTTCGCCAAGGTGTACAGCGCCGACGTTCGCTTCGCGGCCAGCATGACGCGCGACAGCAGCACGCGCACCGGGTCGCTCTGGGAAGTGAGCCACGGTCGCACCGGGCGCAGCTACGGCTACCGCTACAACCTGCAGGGGTTCAGCCCCGAGTTCGAAACGCAAACCGGGTTCGTCAACCGCGTGGATTTCGTGCGTGCCCAGGTGAACCAGCGCTTCACCATGTTCGGTGCCAAGGGTGGCTGGTGGGATCAGCGGCAGCATTTCGTGAGCGCGAGTTCGCTGTGGAACTACAACGGATTTGCCAGCCGCGATACGCCGATCGAGTCGCGGGTGTCGCTCGACAACTCCATGACCATTCGCGGCGGCTGGCGGGTGAGCGTCACCCCCGATCTGCAGCGGGTCGCCTTCGATCCGCGGCGCTACGCCGCGTACGCCGTGCTTGGAGCCAATGGCCGGGACACGCTGCGCTTCACCCCGAGCGGTGCGCAGATCACCAGCAACACGGCCTTGGCGGTGAACACCCCGCAGTGGCGCAAGGCGGGCGCCAGTCTCACCGCCACGATGGGCACCGAGCCGGAGTTCTTCGAGACGTCCACCGTGCGGCGCCGCGAAGTGGAGGCACAGGTGGATCTGCGTCCATCCTCGCAGGTGCGCGTGGGAGCGCTGCTGCGCTATCAGCGGTTCGTGCGGGAGCGTGACGGCTCGGTGTTCAGCACGCAGGTCGTGCCGCGGTTGCGACTCGAGTATCAGTTCTCTCGCGCCCTCTTCCTGCGCTTCATCGGGCAGGTGGAATCACGCGATCGCACGGCGCTGCGCGACCCGCGCACCGAACAGCCGCTCTTCCGCCGGTCATCCACCGGCGCGCTCACGGCGCAGGGGGCGCGCAAGTCGTTCCTCGGGCGCGCGGACTGGCTGGTGAGTTATCTGCCGAGCCCAGGCACCGTGGTCTTCTTTGGGTACGGCACCGCCGTCGATGCCTCCGACACCATGCGCCCCGGCGATATCGAGCGTACCAGCGACGGCGCCTTCGTGAAGTTCAGCTATCTCTTCCGGGTGCGGAACTCGGCGCAATAGCGTCGGGGCGGCAAACGCCAAGCGGGTGCATCTTTTCCGCATGCGTCCCCTTCGCTCTGCCCTGCTCAGCCGCCGCGTATGCCGGCGGCTTCCCGCCGCACTGCCCGCCGTACGTTCAGCGGTGCGTGTCTCGACACTGGCCTCGACACTGGCCTCGATGCTGGCCCTCGCGCCGTCGTCGCGGGCCGCCGCCCAATCGGTCACGCTCACGCTGCCGGCCGGGAGCAGCGCCGCGCCGGTCACGGGGCGCGCCTTCGTGTTCGTGGCGCGCACCGACCGCGCCGAGCCACGCCTGCAGGCGGGGGCACGTCGCGCCAGCGAACCGTTCTTCGGCGTGGATGTGGAGCAGCTGGCTCCGGGGCGTAGCGTGCGCATCGGCTCCGACGTGCCTGGCTTCCCGGTGGCATCGCTGGGTCAGCTGTCGCCCGGCGAGTACTACGTGCAGGGGCTGCTGCTGCCGTATACACAGTTCGTGCGCGCCGACGGCCACACCATCTGGGCGCACATGGATCAGTGGGAAGGGCAGCGCTTCAACGACGCCCCGGGATCGTTCGTCAGCGCCGTGCAGAGGGTGCGCATTGACGCGGCCACGCAACTCGAGCTGCCGCTCGCGCGCACGCTGCCGCCCGTGCCCAGAATCGCCGACACCGAGTGGGTGCAGCGGTTCCGCATCACCTCCAAGCGGGTGAGCGCCTTCTGGCGTCATGACATGCCGCTGGGCGCGGTGGTGCTGCTCCCCAAGGGGTACGCCCAGAACCCCGGCAAGCGCTACCCGGTGGTGTACACGGTGGGGCACTTCAGCGAGCGCGCGCCCTTCGGCTTCACCTTCGACGGCTGTGATCGTCCCGAGGCGCCAGCCGCACGCGCCGCGCGTCTGGCCCGCAGCGCGCGGGAGCCGGGATGCGAGTTCCAGCAGGCGTGGACGAGTGGCCGCGTACCCGAGTTCATTGCGGTATTCATTCAGCATCCCACGCCCTTCTACGACGACAGCTACGTTCTCAATTCGGCCAACAACGGCCCGTATGGCGACGCCATCACGCAGGAGCTCATCCCTGAGGTTGACCGTCGCTATCGCACGATTCCCAGTGCGTACGCGCGCACGCTCACCGGTGGCTCCACCGGTGGGTGGGATGTGCTGGCGCTGCAGATTCACTATCCCGGCGTCTTCGGGGGTGCCTGGTCGCTGTATCCCGATCAGGTGGACTTTCGCCACTACCAGTTCGGCAACGTGTACGCCGACTCCAACGCCTACGCGGTGCGCGACAACGCGTGGCTGCCACCTCGGGAGATTCCTGCCAACCGCACGCCGGAAGGGCTCACCGAGCTCACCATGCGCGAGGAGAACGCGGCGGAGGCGGTGATCGCCAGCAAGGGGCGTTCGGGCGGGCAATGGGATGGCTGGCAGGCGGCGTGGGCGCCCGTGGGCAACGATGGCTACCCCAAGCCGCTCTGGGACAAGCGCACCGGGGTTATCGACCACCGTGTGGCCGAATCGATGCGGGCCAGAGGCTACGATCTGCGCGACTACCTCGAGCGCCACTGGTCCACCGTGGGGCCGCAGCTGGTGGGCAAGCTGCATGTCGCCGTGGGGGACATGGACAACTACTTCCTCAACCTCGCCGTCTACAAGCTCGAAGCGTTTCTCGAGAGCACGAAGGAGCCGGGGAAGGGGCCATACTACGCCGGCCGCTTCGACTACGGCCGCCCGCTCAAGCCGCACGGATGGCAGCCGTGGAGCAACCAGGAGCTGCTGCGACTCATGGCCGAGCAGGTCCAGCGCCATGCCCCCCGCCCCTAGTCGCACGCACGACGGCTGAGGAGGGGGAACCGGTCCGCTACGCTGGCTGCCGCACCCGTGTGGTCACGCGCCCCTTGCCGAGTCCCCGGACGGCACTGGAGAAGCGCACCACGAGATCAGCTGGCGATCTTCTTCTTCTGTTGGTTGATCTTCTCCAGGTACTTCTTGAAGAACTGCTTCTGGATGTCGTTCATGTCGATCTCGCGCCCCTGGATATACGACTGAATGATGTTGGTCGTCATGTCCAGCGGCGTCCCGGTGGTGATCACCAGCGTGGCTTCCTTGCCCACCTCGAGGGATCCCACCTTGTCCGCCACCCCCATGAACTCGGCGGCATTGATGGTCACCGCCTTGAGCGCTTCCTCCTCGGGGAGGCCAAACGCCACGGCCACGCCCGCATCCCACGGCAGCCGATAGCTGTACAGGGCATTGCCCTCACCGGCGATGGCGAAGCGCACCCCGGCCTTGAAGAGCGCGGCGGGGGTGGCGTAGGCCTCGTCGTAGCCGTCGTCGCTGCGCGCCGGCGCCGACATGGTGGAGGTGAGAATGACCGGCACGTTCTCCGCCTTGAGGCGCGGTGCCACCTTCACGGCGTCCCGACCGCCGCGAATGACCAGCTTCACCCCTTCCTGCCGGGCCCACGTGAGCGCGTCGTTCATCTGCGCCACACCCTCGGCTGCCACCACCACCGGCATCTCGCCGTTGAGTGCGGGGATCATGGCGGCAAAACGCGAGTCGGTGCGCACCATCTGCCCCGCCTTGATGGCGTCGCGATACGCGCGTGCCTCACCGAAGAAGTTGCGGATCTCCTCTACCTGCTCGGCGTACGTCTTGGGCGCCGGCTGCGCGCGTCCGCCCATGCCTGGCGGCGGCCCGCCGCCGAACCGCCGCGGCCGGGCGTTGGGGTCGGGCCAGTTCACGTTGAGCGCGGCGGCGCCCTTCATGCTCATCTCCTCCCACGTCCACCCTTCCAGCGAGATCGCACTGGACAGGCCGGAGATGAGTCCGCCTCCCGGCGTGGCAAAGGCCACCAGCACACCCGCATTGCGCGTGGTCCCGATGTGCCGGCTCTCCGCATTCACGGCCACCTCGGCGCGCACGTTCGGGTTGAAGTCGCCGAGTTCGTTCACGTCGTTGGACATGTCAACCGCACCGATCTCGGAGATGCCCACCGTGCTGTACGCGTCGATGAGCCCGGGATAGATGTGCTTGCCCGTGTAGTCCACCACCTTCGCGCCGCGCGGCACGGCCACCTCGGGACCACCGATGGCGGTGATCTTGCCGCGATCCATCACGATGATGCCATTGGCGATCTCGCCCTTGGTGACCGTGTGGATCGTCGCTCCCTTCAGCACCACCGGCTGGCTCTGCTCGGCCGTGGGAATGACGACCTGTGCCTCGGCCAACCGGGGCGTGATGACGGTGGCGAGCAGCCCACCCGCGACCAGCGATGCGGAGAGGGCCGCTACGCGCGCGGCAGTGTTCATGGTGTGGGCCCCGGAGCTGATCATGAAGTGCTTCGTGATGGGATGCATGCTCAGCGGCCTCCCGGACCGCGGCCGCGCGTCGGCGCGCCGCCCGCCGCCGGGGCGTCGGTGGCGCTCGCCGCAATCACGGCCTGCAGCAGCAGCGCCCGCTGCTTCACTACCTCGTCGCGCAGCACCTTGTCCTCGTCGAGTGAGAAGTACCTGCGGCCGTCGACCCACGTCTGCTCGGCCTTGGTGAACTGCGACAGCGGGTTGCCGTTCCAGATCACGAAGTCGGCATCCTTGCCGGGCTCGAGCGAGCCGATGCGGCCGTCGATCGCCACCGCCTTGGCCGCGTTGATCGTGACCGTGTGGAGCGCGTCGACCTCGCTTACACCGCTGCGCAGCAGCTTGCCCGCCTCCCAGTTCATGCGCGTGGAGATCTCGTTGTCGTCGGAGTGCAGCGACGTGACCACGCCGGCCTCCATGAGCAGGCGCGCGTTGTAGCTGGTCGCGTCGTAGGCTTCCATCTTGAACGCGCCCCAGTCGCTCCACACCACCGCGGCCACCCCCGACTTCTTCAGCTCGTCGGCAATCTTGTACGCTTCCACACCGTGCTGCAGCGTCTGCACCTTGAACCCGAACTCCTCGGTCAGGCGCATGAGCGCGAGGAACTCGTCGGCGCGATAGCCGTGCGACGACACGAGCAGCTTCCGGTTGAGGATGTCGAGCAGGGCTTCCATGCGCAGATCCCTGCGCGGTGGAATGCCGGTCTTCGTCTTCTCCCAGCTCTTCCACTCTTTCTCGTAATCACGCGCAGCCATGAAATGGTCACGGATGATCTCCTGCACGCCCATGCGCGTGTTCGGGTAGCGCGTCGGGCTGCGCTTCGGGTTCTCGCCCAGCGCGAACTTCACGGTGCGCGGCGCGCCCTGGATCTTGTACTCGTCGGGGAGCGAGCCCCAGCGCGTCTTCACGAACACGTTCTCGCCACCGATCGGGTTGGCGGAGCCGTGCTTGATCATGGTGGTGGTGAGGCCACCGGCGAGCTGGCGATAGAACCAGATATTGTTGTGCGTGACCACGTCGCCCATCTGCACTTCGGGGACGATCGCGAACCCACTCTCGTTGATGTCGGTGACGCCACCATGCGTGTGCGGGTCGATGAGCCCCGGCGTGACGTGCTTGCCGGTGGCGTCGATCACCGTGGCCCCAGCGGGGGCGGTGAGCCCCTTGCCCACGCGTACGACCTTGCCCGCTTGCACGAGCAGGTCCGCATTCTCGAGTTTCCCCTGCGGACCGGACGTCCACACGGTGGCGTTGCGCACCAGCACGGCCGCCGGCCGCGCGGGCGGCGCGCTCCGTCCGTACTCCATCGACGGGCGAATGAACGGCAGGTCGATCTTCGGGACCTTTACCGCGACGGCGCCACGCGCGGGCCCCTGATAGGCTTCGGTGCGCGTGCCCTTGTAGTTCGCATCGGTGCCGGTGGGGAGCGACATCCAGCCGAAGAACTCCTCGCCACGCACCGAGCCCGAGAGCAGGACCGCGCCCTCGAGGCCCAGTTGCTCGCCGTTGAACGTCGCCTCAAGGCGGCCCGTCTCGGCAATGATGCGCACACCGGTGAGGTTCACCGGCCGGCGGCTCGGCATTTCGATGGTGCCGCGGATGCGGTTGAGCGGTCCCTCGAGACGCAGCGTGGCGCTGCGGAAGGTGCCCTGATCCTCGGACGCGATCGTCCACGTTCCGCGCGGGTCGACCTGCGGCGCACGGGTGACGCCGTAGCGGGTGCCCTGCACCCACACGTCGCGGATGGCGCCCTCCTCCATAAAGAGATCGCCCTCGCTCACCACGAGGTTGGCCACCTTGCCCACCGCGATCGTACCGTGGGTCTTCTCGATCCCCAGGAAGCCCGCCGGTACCGTGGTGAGGGCCGCCAGCGCCCGCTCGGGCGCGAGGCCTCGTGCCACGGCCACCCGCAGGTTGGGGAAGAACTGGTTGAGCGACGATAATCCGTCGGCCGTGATGGCGAACGGGATGGCGTTCGTGGCCAGCTGCGCCGGGTTGGTGGGCGCGAGGTACCAGTGCCGCAGGTCGGCCAGCGACACGTCGCTTGCCGCTTCGGGGTTCGCCACATTCGGCGCGTCCGGGAAGTTGAGCGGTACGATCAGCGGCTCCCCACGTCCCTTGAGTACGTCGACGAGACGGTACTCCTGGCCGCTGCCGCGGAACCATGGTGTGAGCTTGTACTCGCTCGCGAGCTTGAACGCGCGCAGGTACTCCTCTTCGTTGTTGGTCTGGAAGACCACCGGCTGCTGTCCCTTCACGGTCTTGCCGAGCGCCGCAAGCGCCTCGCTCGTCTCGGGCGGCAGGATGGAGCGGCCGCTCGTCTCGTAGGCGCCCCACGCGCGGCCGTACCACTCCGCGTCGAGGAGTGTCTGCTTCATGAGGGCGATGGTCCCCATGCTCGAGTTGGGGTAGGTACCACCGAGCGCGAAGGACCGTGAGAAGCCGACGCTCTGTGCGAGATCGGGGCGCAGCACCCGCTCGCGGACGCCGGCGTCGCCGAGATGCACGACGGAGGCGGTCCCGCGGAACAGCCCCTGACGCGGCACGGCGAGTGCCGCGCCGAACCCGAGCGAGCGGAGCGCGGTGCGGCGGGTGGTGTCGTCCTTGAGGTTCGCCGTGGTGCTGAACCACGCACGCACCTGTGGATTCCAGTGCGTGGGTCCGACGTCGCCCCCCTGCTGCGGGGCGTCGCCACCCAGGTCGGCATGCGCATCGATGAAGCCCGGGTACACCGTGAGCCCCTTGAGCTCCCAGAGACGGGCGCCCGCCGGCGGGGCCATGCCGGCCCCCACCGCCGCCACAACACCGTTGCGGATCACGATGGTGGCGTTATCGAGGACCTGGCCCGGGGCGGTGACCACACGAGCGCCAATGAGCGCATGGAAGCCGGTCGCGTTGGCGCGCAGGCCGGCGATCGGTTCGGTGCGGGTGGCTTGCTGGGCCTCGAGAGAGCCGCCGGCTACGACGGCCAGGCTCAACAGGGAACGGACGACTTTCACGAAGGACTCCCGAGACGGCGCCGACAGGGGCACGCCGTCAGTGGCGGAGGGGTGAAAAAGCAGCACGGCGCCGGGGGCGTGTGCGGTGCACGGGCACCAAACCGTCGGCTAACTATGCAGGCCGACGCGCCCGATAACAAACGGATGAGGGGGGCCAGACGTTCGGGGCCACCGCTCGTGGGCGTGCGTGGCCATCACCGGGAAGCGCGTCAGCCGGCGCGGTCGGCGAGGAAGGCGCCAACGTCGAACGTCTCGCCCGGCGGGGCGACGCTCTCGACGATATGGACGCGATACGCCCCACGCCCATCACGGGAGCTCGTGTCGATCTCGTCTCCCACGCGCTCGAACCGGTCGTTGACCGGCACGATGACCGGATGCAGCAGGTCGCCCTCGGTGATACGGACCACGACCCCAAGCCGCTCGTCGCTGGTGCGGACCAGCGAGCCGAGGGGAAAGAACGTGATCGTATTCACGAACGTCTTGACCAGCGCGGTGTTGAGGGTGTCGCCGGCGAGCCGAGCGAGCAGCAGGCATGCCTGCTCGGGCGAGGCGGGGCTGCGGTATGTGCGCACACCCGTGACGGCTTCGTAGATGTCGACCACCGACAACAGCTGGGTCATGGGGTGCGGGACGACCCCGTCGCCGAGATCCGGGTAGCCGGTCCCCCGGACGCTACGGTGATGCTCGAGCGCCAGGCGCGGCGTGAGCGGATGCAGTCCCGGCGTGCGCAGGAGGAACTCGGCGCCATACGCAGGGTGGCGCTCCATGAGGCGCCGTTCGCGGTCGTCCAGCGCGCCCGGCTTCCGCAGGACGTCGAGCGGTATCTGCGTCTTCCCGATGTCGTGCAAGAGCGCGGCCTCGACCAGCACGCCCAGCAACTCCCCGCTCAGACCGACTTGCCGTCCGAGCAGCAGACTGAGCATCGCCACATTCACCGAGTGGAGCCAGGTCTGGTTCTCGTACTTCTTCACGGCGAGGATCTGGCTCAGCACGGCGTTGCTGCGCGAGACCTTGAGCATCAACAGCTGCACGAAGTCCCGCAAGGTGGTGGCCTTGATCGCGCTGCCGGCGGCGACCTCCTCGAAAGTCGCCTTGGCCATCATGATCGATTCCGCGTAAGCCGGATCGAGCACCCCGGACGGCGCGTCGGGCCACTCCGGGACCTCCTGGCGCGTGTCGAGCGGCACCAGCCGGCTCAGGCGAACATGTCGTATCCCACGGTCGGCGAGTTGGGTCGCGACTGTGCCCTCGACCGGATGGTGTTGCATGTCCCAGAGCAACTGGGCCAGCGCGCGCAGTTCCTCGAGGTCCACGCCCTCACCGAGGTGAATGCTCTGGACGCCGAGGGCCAGGAGGTCCTCGATGACCTGGCCACCGGTCGCCAGATCCAGCGGCCCCGAGGCCCCGTCGACATTGATCTCCCCCTGCACGACATCAATGCTGATGGCCGACTGGCAGCGCAGCTGCGCGCGTACCGCCTCGTGGAGCGCCCGCAGCCGCTCCTCGACAAGCGGGTGACCGTGAGGATACAGCCCGATCAGGCGACGCACGGTGCCGATGCCCCGCAGGATGGCCACTGGCCCGGCGGAGGGTGCCGGGTTGCCAACGGGGATGGACGGGTGAGCGGGAAGGATCATCGACGGGGGGCGCTTCACGCACTCAAGAGGCGCGAGGCGCTGCGGGCCACGCGAACGAGTGCAGGGTTCCAGAGGTGAAAGCGTAGAGCCGTCAGCGCTCGAAGCGTGGGGGCCATATCGGCGGAGACGGGACGGCTGATGCGGTCAAGCAACTGCTGCGCCAGGTCGGGATGTCGCCGAACGAATTCCATATTGGCGAGCAGGTCGTGCAGACGGGGCTGCAACTGGACTGGTGCGAAGCGCAGAAGCGCCTCCGCGGCCGCGTCCCGCGTGGAAGCGGAACCGGCCACGAGGTGCTGCGCGACAGTGATCGCTGCCGCCGTGCTCCCAATCGTGGTCAGCGCGTGCAGCGCTTCCCGGGCGGCCTCGTCGTCGCCCGTCGCAAGCACGGCGGCGACTTTGCTGCCGTAGGCCGCCCCCGCGCGACCGAGGATGCGGATGATCGCGAGGCGAACCTCGCCCGTCGCCGTGGTCAGCGTCGGGAGCAGCATGGGGGCGACGGTGGGGGCGTGGTCGCCGAACACGAGCAACAACGCGAGAGAGCGATCGGCCATGACGGGATCATGGCAGCCGGCAACGATCGCAGTGATCAGGTGGGCCCCGAACCCGTCGAGGAGCGCGCCGGTGGTGGCAGGGGGGAGGGGCTCGTGCGTGTCCTGCAGGGCCAACAGGGCGAGGCGTTTGGCTGTCCAGAAGTCGCGCCGCCCGGCGGCGATCGCCGCGGTCACCTCCGGACGCGAGGACCGTTCGCACTCGGCGAGGGTGCGAAGGCGGCGACCCCAATCCGCAACCGTCATCCACTGCCCCTGCCGACCAAGCGAGTCCAGCAGCGTATCCGCCTGCGCCAGCAACCGCACCGCCGAGGTGGGATCAGATTCGACCTGCAACAGGTGGGAGAGGGTGCCGAGGTGCGTGTCGGTCCAATCCGTGGCCTCGATGTCGCGCGTGAGGCGGTTCGTCTCCTCGATCGTGGCGTCCGTGACCGTGAGGTCGAACGCCACATAGTCGGCGAAGTGGCGCCGGCCTGAGGGATTCACCGCGATCAGTTTCCGGGAAAACCGCTCCAGGGCGGCGTCGAGCCCATACGCCGCCGGGCCGGTCGTCGGGTGCTGACGCAGGCGATCGCGCAGCAACGGCTCGAGTGCCTCGCGCCGTTCCGTGGGGAGGGCCAGGCGATCCACGGCCGCGGCCAACAGCTCGGGGGCCGCCGTCTCGAGGTCGAGCAGCAGACAGAGCGCGTCGGCCAGCGCAACGTCGGGGAAGCTGGCGAGCACCGAACCCTCCAGCGCGCCGTCGAGGAGACCGGGGAGCACCGTCTTTCGCAGCAGCGCGATCCGGCAGCCCTCGTCAAGATCGAGCAGCGACCGGGCCAGTTTGGAGAAGAGCAGCTCCCCGACCTGCGGATCAACGGTGGCGAACAGCGCGGCCAGCTCGGTGAACCGCTCGGCAAGGGCGGTCTGTCGATCGATGGCCGCCGCTTGCCCCTCGTCATTGAGGCGCGTCATGGCCACCGCCAGCTCCACCGGATCACCGAGCAGCAGCGCCAGATCGGACAGCGTCATGGCGTCGCAGGTCACGGAGGGATCGACGCGCACCCATCCCCGCTGCGGCGGGTAGCGATGACGCACCGATCGGCTGTTGGCCGGTTGCTCCTGCCGCTTGCGTTGCGCGGCGTCGACCAGTCGCCGGACCACATCCGGTGGGGTGCCGGCATCGATCACTACCGGGCGGTGCGATGCGCGCACGGTGATCCGTTCGTCCCGCTGCCCATTCCAGCCGCTCGCGAAGCCGCCCGTGGGCGGTGCGGCCTCATTGAACCCACCCAACTCGGCACAGAAGCGGCTCAACTCGGCGGGTGTGGTCGAGCGCGCGATCTCCACGGCGTCCACCTGGGCGCGGTGCAGGCGGCGGGCGAGATCGACCTCGCCCCCATTGAACGTGATGGTGACCATATCGTCGATCATCAGCCACGTGGGACCGACGCCGAACGCCAGAGGCTCGCCGAGGGGGAGCCTGACGAGCGCCGTGTGCACCGCGGCGATGGCCGCCACGCAAATCGGGCTGCTCGCCGGCAGGGTCTGGAAACACCGCACGGCCTTTCCGAGCAACATGAGGCACTCCCGGATGGCCTCCACTTCGTCCGGGTGTCGGCCGCTCCCCGGTGCTGCCGATATCGGCGGCCGACCGCCGTCGCTCGCTGCGATGGCGGTGCCGATGGCCGCAACCGACGGCTCGGTTCGACGCAACCATTGGGCAGAAGAGGGGGGCGCACTCACGGGCGAAGGAGAATGGCGTGCTGGGTAATTCGAATTAGCTCAATTCGGACTACGGCATGACGACCGAGGGCCATCAAGGGTATCGGCCAACGCGGTGTCCTACCTGGTTGTTGGCGACGAAACGATGTCACCGAAACGCCTTGTCCCGTCTGGCAGGGCCGACCCAACCAGACAACGCGGGGGCGCCTGCGTCTGGCGGGAAGGGAAACGCCCTGTACCTTCCCCATGTTCCGTATGCCTGCCACTCCTGCGCACGCCGTGCGTTCGGCACCCCCCTCATTGTCCGCCATGCCCGGCACGGTCGCCGTGGGTACGCAGCAATGGCGCGACCTGCTCTTTCTCCATTGGCCGGTGCACCCGGCGGCCGTGCAGGCCACGCTGCCGCCCGGCCTTATCGTGGACACGTTCCACGGGGACGCGTGGGTGGGCATCGTGCCCTTCGCCATGGCGCGCGTGCGCCCGCGTTTTCTGCCGCCGCTGCCGTGGCTCTCGTGGTTCCTCGAACTGAACGTGCGCACCTACGTGCGCGACCGCGCCGGCAACCCGGGGGTGTGGTTCTACTCGCTCGACTGCAATCAGCCCGTGGCCGTGGCTCTCGCCCGCTCGCTCTTCCATCTGCCGTACCAGCACGCGCGCATGCGCGCCCGACGCGAGCGCGATCACGAGGGCGAAACGCTCCAGTACCAGTGCCGCCGTTGGGGGCAACCGTCGCCGCCGTGGCGCTACGCCTGGAGCACGAAGCAGCTCGGGGCCCCCGCTGCGGACGGTTCACTCGACTACTTCCTGGTGGAGCGGTACGCCCTCTACTGCGCCACGGCGCGGCAGCGCCTCTATCGTGGAACGGTATCGCACGCCCCGTATGCCGTGCATACCCCCACCGTGCAGGCGTTCGATACCGGACCGGCGACAGTGGCGGGGTTCACTCTCGAGGGGCCACCCGCATCAGCGCTGGCGGCGCAGCCGGTCGATGTGACCATCCACGCGCTGCGCCCGCACGGCCCGCCGTGAATTCCGTAGCGGCGCCCGCTACGTTGCAGGGATGGCAACCCCGGTTGAACAGGACGACGCAGCCGCCCGCGCTCGGCTGAATGCCGTGTCGTCATCCACGCAATCCCCCTGCATCAAGGTGTGCCGTCTCGATGTGCACGACCGCTGCCATGGCTGCGGGCGCACGCGAACGGAGATTGCGCGCTGGTCGGCCATGTCCCTCGACGAGCGCCGCGCCGTGAACGCTCGCCTGGGGTTTCGCGGACACGGGGAGAACCGGTAGGACACATGGGCGGTGTGCGACCGCGCCCTCCTGCCCCCGTGCCCCTTCGCGCCGATGTGCTGATTCGCGTGGACTGGATCGCCGGCGCCGTGGTGGGCGCGCTGGTGCTGTCGCTGCACGGCTGGCTGGCTGCCCTGTACGCATTGCCGGCTGGCATCATCCTGTTCATGGGGTGTGCCAACATCGTGTATGCCAGCCTGTCGTTCACGCTGGCCGCGCGCACCCGAGGCGGCGTGGTGCCATACCTCCGTGTCGTGGCCGCCGCCAACATGGTCTGGGCTGTGGTGTGCCTGTCGCTCGCCATCATCTGGTTCGGTAAAGCGAGCGCGTTGGGCGTGGCGCAGCTGATCGGCGAGGCGGTGTTTGTGGGCGGCCTCGGGGTTCTGGAGTGGCGGGCCGCAGCGGCGTCGCCAGCTGTGCAGCCACCGGTGGCATAACGCACCGTTCGGCGCGACCACGCCGGTCGCGGCCTTCAGCGCTGAGCCAACCGCTGTACATTCGCTGCCCATGTCCTCTCCCTCGCTTCCCCGCGCCGCGCGTCACCTGCCGCGCGCCATCGCCATTGGCGGTTTCGCGTTACCGCTCGCGCTCGCCGGCGCCCAGTCCGTATCCCAAACGCCGGCAATCCCGGATTCCCAGCTCTTCCGCCGCGTCGATTCACTCGTCGCGGCCACCCCCGGCTTTTCCGGCGTCGTGGCGATCGGTCGCGGCGGTGTCGTCGTGCACCTCGCTGCCGCGGGCACCATCGCGCCGGGCGGGCCATCGCCGACCGCAGAAACCGCCTTCAACCTGGGTTCCGTGAACAAGCTGTTCACCCAGATCGTGGTGCGGCAGCTGGCGGCCGAACAGGGGTGGTCGCTCGATACCACTCTGGCGGCGCTCTGGCCGCAATATCCCAACGCCGCCGTCGCGCGCGCCATCACGATTCGCCAGCTCCTCACGCACCGCAGCGGCGTCCAGGGGAACATCTTCGCCGGTGATTCGGCGGCGCGTGCCTCGCTGCGCACCCTGCGCGACTTCCTGCCACTGTTCGTCAACGAACCATTGCAGTTCACCCCCGGTTCGCGCGACGCCTACTCCAATGCCGGCTACGTGCTGCTGGGGTTGCTCATCGAGCAGCGGACCCAGCGCTCGTACTTCGACGTGGTCGCGGAGCGCGTGTACGGGCCGGCCGGCATGACACGCAGCGCCCATTGGCGACGCGATTCGCTGCCGGCCTTCGCGGCGCGTGGGAGCACGCGCGGCGCGGAACCGGGCGTCCCCCCCACGGCGCCACGCAGCAACATGGCCACGCTGCCGGCGCGCGGGTCATCGGCCGGCGGCGGCTACGCGTCGGCCGCCGACCTCGTGCGCTTCGTGCAGGCGCTGCGCGAACGCCGGCTGCCGCAGGCCCCGCCACCCGGTATCGGCGTGGCCGGCGGAAGCCCCGGGGTGAACGCCATCATCGAAGGGGATCTGCCGGGCGGGCGCGACGTGATCGTGCTGGCCAACGTGGACCCGCCGGCGGCGGAGCGGCTGGCGCAGGCCATTCGTCGGCTGCTGGGCGCGGCCGACTGAGGCACCGCGCGCCGCGTACGGCGTTGCCGCGCACCGCGTTGCCGCGCACCGCGTTGCCGCGCACCGCGTTGCCGCGCACCGCGTTGCCGCGCACCGCATTGCCGTTCACGGCGGATCGGCCCGGACCACCGCCGTCTCCGGGTCGCGTTCGATCACCACGGTGAACTCCTTGGCCAGCGCCACCACGCCCGCCACGGCCATCCAGAACGGCATCAGCACCGCCCCCGCCACACCGGCGGTGAGCGGCATGTCCAGCAGCGTGCGTCCGCTGGCATTGCGGATGATCACCCGCCGCACGTTCCCCTCGCGCAGCAGCTGCTTCAGGGTGGACTTGAGCTTGTCTGCGGCCACTTTCACTTCGCTCATCGGGCACTCTCCGGGCAGGATGGGTCGCCGCTCAGCGCGGTCATGCCTGCAATGTCGCGTCGCCGCCGCCGTGGCGCGACTCCGGCGCACCGTTGGAAACCGCGGGGGGCCTGTCGCGTATGATCTGCGGGTTCAACGCGTCCACTCCTCCTCCACGAGCGACCATGCTGAACGTAGCGCACGTGCACCGGCGGTTCGCGCAGGTGCATGCGGTGAACGACATCTCGTTCCATGTCACGGCCGGCGAGATCTTTGCCCTGCTCGGCCCCAACGGTGCCGGCAAGTCCACCCTGCTGCGCATGCTGGTGGGCATCACGTACCCGGATAGCGGTCGCATCGAGTGGCAGCAGGGCGGCAGTACCGCGTCCCGTCTGCCCGCCAGTCAGATCGGCTACCTGCCGGAAGATCGCGGCCTGTACCAGGACCAGCCGCTCGTCACCGTGCTCGAGTACTTCGGCACCTTGCGTGGCATGACCCGCACCGAGGCTCGCGCCTCGGCGACCGCGTGGTTGGAGCGCCTCGAGCTGGGAGGCCGACTCAAGGACAAGGTGGGCGCGCTCTCCAAGGGCAACCAGCAGAAGGTGCAGTTCGCGGCCGCCGTGCTGCACCAGCCGCGTTTCGTGATCCTCGATGAACCGTTCAGCGGACTCGATCCACTCAATCAGGAGCTGTTCCTGTCGCTGGTACGGGGGCTGCGCGACGAAGGCACGACCGTGCTGTTCAGCGCACACCAGATGGCGCTCGTGGAACGGCTGGCCGACCGCCTCTTCGTGATGCAGCACGGACGGGAGGTTCTGCACGGAACCATTCCCGATGTGCGCGCGCGGTGGGGGGGCGACCGCAAGCTCGTGCTTCACGCGACGTCGGTGACCGCCGACGCCGTGCAACAGGTGCGGGCGCACCCGGCGGCCACGGGTGTGGTGGTCCACGATGATGGCACCATGGAGATCACGCTGGGCGCGGCTTCGCCCGTGGGCGAGTTGCTGGCCCATTGCGCCCAGCTGTTTACCATCGTCGACGTGCGCACAGAGCAACCGACGCTGCATGAGGTGTACATCAACACGGTAGGCGCCGTGCCGGCGCCCGCCCTGGCGGAGGTGGCATGAGCAGCATGAGCAGCACGAGTGGCCATGAGCAATCGCGGTGGCAGCAGGTGCGCCGCATCGCCAGCTGGGAGTTCAATCGGTTCGTGAAGTGGCGGCAGCAGGTCATCGGCATCGCCATCATGGCGGCGGTGGGCACCGCCTCGGGGGTCCTCACCAAGCTGGTGAACGACGCCAAGGCCAAGGCCACCGAGGTGGCCGTCGTGAACGGGGCCGCCCTGGGCTTCCCGCTGCCCGTGGTAGACGACGTGGTCTGGCTCCCCGCCCGCTACGCCACGGAGGAGGCGGCG
>ERZ1022729.22-NODE-22-length-17522-cov-6.235988_pt1 | contig 17522 bp, 15 predicted proteins | sample MGYA00520880_ERZ1022729 | MGnify/ENA primary metagenome ERZ1022729 (study PRJEB33162, sample SAMN09537598) | freshwater metagenome | isolation source: freshwater | place: Canada:Alberta | collected 2017-07 | study: EMG produced TPA metagenomics assembly of the...
AAGCGGTAGTTGATATCTGCAAGATGGTTCACGCAGCTGGTGGTCAGGTTTACATCGATGGCGCCAACACCAACGCAGTGGTCGGCTTTGCAAAGTTTGGAGAGTTTGGTGGCGATGTTTCGCACCTAAATCTTCACAAGACTTTCTGTATCCCTCACGGTGGTGGAGGCCCAGGCGTTGGCCCGGTGGTAGCCAAGACCCACCTAAAGGACTTCCTGCCTGGTCACTCGATGGCACAGAAGGACCTACCGAACTTTGGCCCAGTTTCCGCAGCCCCATTCGGCTCCCCCAGCATCCTTCCTATCTCCTGGGCATACATCCAGTTGATGGGCCAGGAAGGATTGCGAGCTGCCACTGCAGTTGCGGTTCTGAGTGCAAACTATGTTGCCAAGAAGCTTTCCGATGCCTTCCCACTTCTCTACACCGGCAAGCACGGACTCGTAGCTCACGAAGCCATCATCGACATTCGACCACTTCAAAAAGAAGCAGGGATCGGAAACGATGACATTGCTAAACGACTAGTCGACTACGGCTTCCACGCTCCAACCATGAGCTTCCCGGTTGCTGGAACACTAATGATTGAACCAACCGAGAGCGAACCAAAGCAAGAACTGGATCGCTTCATCGATGCCATGCTTGCTATTCGCGCAGAAGCAGAAAAAGTTCAAGCGGGCGAGTGGCCACAGGATGACAATCCACTTGTTAACGCACCACACACAGCTAGTCACCTAGCAGATGAGTGGAGTCACCCTTACTCACGTGAGGTTGCCGTCTTCCCAACTGACAGCCAGCGCAGAAGCAAGTACTGGCCGCCAGTCAGAAGAATCGATGGCGTGTTTGGTGATCGCAACCTCACTTGCACGTGCCCACCAATTGAGAGTTTTGCAAAAAACTAAATCTGCCTAGAGTGTTGTCTGATCCACGAAGCAGATTGATCAAGATTCAGTTTTTTTGTTGCAACGCCCAGGACAAACTCAAACGCTTGATCTTGAGTCGCGCTTATTTGGAATCCATTCAGCAACAAAAATGCGTTGAGCGCAAACCAAGATGAGCGTTTGTTGCCATCAATCATTGGATGATTCAAAATAATAGATTCAACCATTGCTGCGGCCTTCAGCTCCAGGGAAGGATATGCATCTTTCCCAAAGAGTGAGGTGCGAGGTCTCGCTAAAGCAGCATCCAGCAGTCCCAGGTCTTTTACAACAAAACCGATTCGTTCGGTTTCTCTAACAAAAGACTCAAGGGATAAATAGCGCGTCACGCGTCAGAAAGGCGTCGCAGAAGTTCTGCGTCGCGCTCAAGAACGAGATCAAATGCTTTGCGAGTAACAGCGTCTGTGCTCTGCTGTTCAAGGTATGACTCGATGGCGTTCACAGCTACTTGCGCCTTCGAGATTCCTTGCGAGTTAGCGAATTCAGTAAGTGCCTGATCTATCTCAGGCTTTAGTCGAAGTGTCATGGCCATGACCCTAATGGTATCAAAGTGATACCACTTAGGAAATAGCCAAATCTGTTGAAAACTAGGGGTTTTCAGGCCTTGGGGAGAAGAAGCTCATAAGCCGCCTCGAGCTCAGGCGAGAGGTCTCGGTCCGGACCAACTCCTGGCACCCTTTGACGCAAGATCCCGATTAGTTCTCCGGTGACTGGTGAAGGCTTTAGCGGAGCTCTCATCTCAACCGCTCTTGCGGCAGCAATCAATTCGACAGCTATCACTCTGCGCAGATTATCCAGAACTTTTCTTAGCTTTCTTCCTGCATGCCAACCCATTGACACGTGATCTTCTTGCATTGCACTAGAAGGTATTGAATCAACGCTAGCCGGAGCTGCAAGGCGCTTGTTTTCAGAAACCAGTGCAGCTTGCGTGTACTGAGCAATCATCAAACCTGAATCAACTCCAGGATCATTCGCTAGAAATGCAGGAAGATTTCGGTTTCTTGAAACATCTAAAAATCTGTCAGTTCTTCTTTCTGAAATCGAAGAAACATCTGCTGCAGCGATTGCAAGAAAATCCAATACATAGGCAACTGGTGCTCCGTGGAAGTTTCCGTTTGATGTCACTTCGCCCGAATCCAAAACAATTGGGTTATCAATAATTGCTTGCAGTTCTCTTGCTGCAACCAACTCAGCATGTGTCAGAGTGTCACGAGCTGCGCCGTTTACTTGCGGAGCGCAGCGAAGCGAGTAGGCGTCCTGCACAACTCCATCACCATGGAAATGTGATTTAACAATTTCACTGCCTTGCAGTGCATAGAACATATTCTTTGCACTGGTTGCTTGGCCAGGATGTGGACGAAGACTTCCATGCAATTCAGCTCGGAAAGCCTGGTCGGTTCCCATCTGACCTTCAACGCTCATTGCTGCAATGATGTCCGATTGATCTAGCAAGTGATTGAAATCGCTGATTGCCATCAGCAGCATGCCGAGCATGCCATCGGTTCCATTAATAAGCGCAAGGCCTTCTTTTTCTTGCAGTTCAACCGGGGCAATGTTTGCCTCAGCTAGTAGTTCGGCTACCGAACGCTCGCGACCATCCGCACCAAACGCTCTACCCTCACCCATCAAAACCATGGCGCAGTGGGATAGGGGAGCAAGATCTCCAGAGCAACCAAGTGATCCATATTCCAAAACTCTTGGTGTGATTCCAGCATTCAAGATCTGCGCATAAGTCTCAGCGACCACGGGCCGAACTCCAGTTTGTCCTGAGCACATTGTGCGCAGGCGAAGCAGCATCATCGCTCTCACTACTTCTCGCTCAACCGGATCTCCCATGCCAGCAGCGTGTGAGCGAATGAGTGATTTCTGCAGTTGAACGCGGTCTTGCTGCGGAATGTGCCGCTGGGCTAGTGCCCCAAACCCAGTAGAAATCCCGTAGACCGGCTCTTCTGAGTTAGCCAGCTTTTCAACGTGAGCCCTGGTCTTCGCCATGGCTTCTAGAGCGGGCGGAGCAATCTCCACCACTGCGTTGTCCCTGGCAACAGCCAGAACTTCTTCAGCGCTTAGCCCACTGGTTGATAGCACTACCTTTTTCATTTACTGCCTTTCAAATACTCGCTTGCCAGCGATATAGGTTTGTGAAACAAGCTGAACTCCTGGCCGATAGGACAAGAACAGATGCGATGGGGCATCTAAAACTACGAAGTCTGCACTGCTGCCAACATCTAAACTTCCACCTTCGCTTCTCAAAGCTCTTGCACCACCACGCGTTGCCGCCCAAAGCGCCTGCTCAGGTGTTAGTCCCATTTCTCTAACTGCAACTGCAATACAAAACGGCATGGAGGTTGTGAAGGAAGAACCTGGGTTGCAATCGGTTGCAATTGCCAAAGTTATGCCGGCACTAGCAAGTCTTCTGCCGTCTGGATAAGGGCTCTTGGTTGAAAACTCAGCACCGGGTAAAAGTGTGACGACTGTGTTTGATCCTGATAAAGCTGCAATGTCCTCTGCGGTGAGATGAGTTGCGTGATCTACCGATGCACAATCAAGCTCAACCGCCATTGGAATTGCTCCAAGGTTGGCGATCTGGTTAGCGTGCAATCTTGGTTTTAGCCCAGCTGCAATTCCTGCTTTAAGAATCTCTTTAGTCTCATCAACGCTAAAGGCGCCCTGATCACAGAAAACATCTATCCACTTCGCATATGGCTTCACGGCCTGCAGCATTTCACCGGTCACTGACTTTATATAGTCAGCTCTCTCGGCTCCCTCTGGCACCACGTGTGCTCCAAGGAAAGTGGTGTGGGGAGTTAGTTCGGATGCAATCTTGAGTGAACGAACCTCGGATTCAACATCTAGGCCATAACCGCTCTTGATTTCAAACTGGGTAATGCCAGAAGCATAAAATTCTGCGATTAGCTTTTCAGCATTTGCTTTCAGTTCTGCATCAGACGCTGCACGGGTGGCCCGAACGGTAGTTCTAATTCCCCCAGCCGCATATGGTTTCCCGCTGATGCGAGAGGCAAACTCTTCACTTCGCTCGCCAGCAAAGATTAAATGCGAATGAGAATCAACAAAGCCAGGGATTACTGCTTTGCCACCAAGATCTATCTCCTGAGCACAAGCAGGTGCTTTAGCTACAGATCCGGCATATAAAACCTTGCCAGCATCAACTGCGAGCGCCGCATCTTCAATTACCCGGATGTCGCCAAAACTCTCGCCAGTAAGGGCTAGCGAGCTAATGCCTTTATAGAGCGTGCTCACTCGGTATCCAGCATTGGGACATGCACATGCTTATGACGAGCAACTCCCTTAGCTTCTTCATAACCGGCATCGACATGGCGAATAACTCCCATGCCTGGGTCGTTAGTCAAAACTCTTCTGAGCTTCTGCTCTGCTAGGTCTGTTCCATCGGCCACTGAGACTTGGCCGGCGTGGATGGATCTGCCAATGCCAACCCCGCCACCATGGTGGATGGAGACCCAGGAAGCACCTGATGCGATATTCACCATCGCGTTCAGTAGCGGCCAGTCAGCAATTGCATCTGAACCATCCAGCATTGCTTCTGACTCTCTATATGGCGATGCCACAGAGCCGCAGTCCAGGTGATCTCTTCCAATCACGATTGGCGCTGAAACTTCGCCCTTGCGAACCAGTTCATTGAATGCAACACCAGCTTTGTCTCGCTCTCCATAACCAAGCCAGCAAATGCGAGCTGGCAGACCCTGGAACTCAACTCTCTTCTGAGCCATGTTGATCCAGCGACGCAGGTGTTCGTTTTCTGGGAACAGTTCTAGAACAGCCTGGTCGGTGCGGTAGATGTCCTTTGGATCACCGGATAGTGCAACCCATCTAAATGGACCCTTACCCTCACAAAACAGCGGGCGAATATAAGCCGGGATGAAACCTGGGAACTTAAACGCATCATTAAATCCGCCCTTGCGAGCTTCATCGCGAATTGAGTTTCCATAATCAAATACTTCAGCGCCTTTGTTCATAAACCCAACCATGGCTGCCACTTGCTTAGCCATGGCAGCTTCAGCACGCTCAGTGAATTCCTTTGGATTCTTCTCTGCGTATTCGCGAGCATCAGAGATGTCAACACCCTCTGGGATGTAATACAAAGGATCGTGCGCTGAGGTTTGGTCGGTGACGATATCGATTGGAACATCTGAGTGAAGCAGCTTGTCAAACACGGTGGCAGCATTTCCAACCACACCAACCGACAGAGCTTTCTTTTCACTGCGATAGCGAGTGACTCTTTCAATTGCATCATCTAGGTTGTCTGCAATTTCATCTAGGTAGCGAGTCTCAAGACGCTTGCGCAGTCTTGATTCGTCAATGTCCACAATCAAACAAGTTCCCTCGTTCATCGTGACAGCTAGAGGTTGTGCTCCACCCATTCCGCCGCAACCACCAGTCAGAGTAAGTGTTCCAGCGAGTGTGCCACCAAATTTCTTCTGAGCAACCGCTGCAAAGGTTTCATAGGTTCCCTGCAAAATACCTTGCGTTCCGATGTAGATCCAAGACCCGGCAGTCATCTGCCCATACATCGTCAGACCTAGCTTTTCGAGTCTTCTGAACTCTGGCCAGTTAGCCCAATCACCAACCAGGTTGGAGTTAGCTAAAAGTACTCTTGGTGCCCACTCATGGGTTTGGAAAACACCAACTGGCTTTCCAGATTGAACCAGCATGGTCTCATCGTTTTTCAAATTAGTGAGGGTCTTCACAAGCGCATCGAAGCTTGGCCAGTCTCTGGCTGCTTTGCCATTACCGCCATAAACAATGAGCTCTTCCGGGTGCTCAGCAACCGAAGGATCGAGGTTGTTATGCAGCATTCTGATTGCTGCTTCTTGTTGCCAGCCTTGGGCAGAAAGAGTGTTGCCGGTGGCGGCTTTGAGGGTTCGCGTCGTTGCGGTCATAACTAAAGAGTAGCAATTTCCCCATCCCCCAATAACCCGGCTAAACCCCCGCCAATCAGCCCGGCTAGCTAAGAAAGAGCTTTCTTCGCTAGCGTTATCTAAGACCCAGAGAAAGCTGAGCTAATGGCTGATGACCCGAAGTGGCCCAGAGCCGCCAGTCTGATTAGCCATGAAATATCAGATATCGCAATCATCGATATCCCAGCCTTTAAAACAGCAATAACTAAAACCGGCGCTGATAAAACCCCAAAGGCAATTAGAGAAGCGCTCAAGGGCTACTCAACCTTCAGCTACACCACCAAGTCAGATCTTGGAAAGCTTTCTATTGAAGACCTAGGGGAAATAGAAAACCCAGATGACAATGAAGCAAAAACCATTGAGAAACTCTCTGGCCTTCACAAAAAACTAGTCATTGCTCTAGGTGGCGACAATTCAATTACCTATGCGGCAACTCTCGGCCTAGTTGGCAAAGACCTAGCAAATGCCAGACTGATCACCCTCGATGCTCACCATGATCTAAGAGACGGAATCTCAAATGGATCACCAATCAGAAGACTGATTGACGCAGGATTCAACCCAAGCAACATCTACCAACTTGGAATCAATGATTTTTCAAATTCACCCGAATATGCAATCTACGCAAAAGCAATTGGCGTGAATGTGATTTCAAGATCAAAGATTGCCGAAATTGGAATTGCCAAGGCTTGTGAAAAAGCACTGAAGGGCGCCAAGGGCAAAATCTTTGTCGACATTGATGTTGATGTTTGTGATCGCTCGGTTGTGCCAGGCTGCCCCGCAGCAGCACCAGGTGGCATTAGCGCATTTGAACTAAGGCAAGCTGCCAGAATTCTTGCCAGCGATAAAAGAGTTAGAGGAATCGACATCACAGAGATTGATGCCACCTCCGACTCAGCGGATCAAAGAACCATTCGCCTTGGAGCACTACTGGTGCTGGAAATCGCTGCTGGCTTTCGGCTGCGCGGCTAAGCAGCCGCTAAACTGAACCAAACCGAGCATCGCTGCCGGGCTAATCCAACCCGAAACTGGTTTCAAACCAGCCAACCGAAGGGGAAAAGTGCCAAAGATCATTGTCGAGATCATGCCTAAGCAGGACCTGCTCGATCCCCCTGGAAAAGCCGTTGCTGGTGCTCTTCACCGCTTCGGCCTCAAAGAAATTTCAGCCGTTCGAATTGGAAAAAGAATTGAACTTCACTACGACAGACCAATCACTGAAAAAGACATCGAGAGCGCCAAAGAACAGGCAAAAAGCTTTCTATCCAACGACGTCATTGAAGACGTAGTAAAGGTAAGCGTCGAAGACTAATGAGAATCGGCGTAATCACCTACCCAGGATCACTTGATGACAGAGATGCTCAAAGAGCAATCAAGCTAGCTGGTGGAACCCCGGTTCCCCTCTGGCATGCAGACTCCTCCCTCAAGAAAGTGGATGCGGTAGTTCTGCCAGGTGGCTTCTCCTATGGCGACTACCTTCGCTGCGGAGCAATCGCAGCACAAGCTCCCGCCACCAAAGAGGTAGTAAAGCTTGCAAACCAAGGACTACCAGTGCTTGGCATCTGCAACGGCTTCCAAGTGCTAGTCGAAGCACATCTCCTGCCTGGTGGCCTCATCAGAAACGAACACCAACACTTCATCTGCAGAGATCAAAAGCTAAGAGTTGAAAACAATCAAACCGCTTGGACCAACCTGTTTGAAAAAGACCAAGAGATCACCATTCCACTTAAAAACGGCGAAGGCGGCTACATCGCAACTCCAGACACCCTGAAGATGCTGGAAGAAGAAAACAGGGTGGTCTTTAGATATCTAGAACTTAACCCGAATGGCTCAATGAACGACATTGCGGGACTCACAAACGAACGAGGCAATGTTGTTGGCCTCATGCCTCACCCAGAACACGCAGTTGAACCAGGCTTTGGACCAGACAGACCAGAAGCAATGCGCAGCGGCATTGATGGACTTAGCTTCTTCCAGAGCGTTCTAAAGCAGTTGGTGAGCAGCTGATGTTTTGGAAAAAGGAAAAACCATCTGGTGTTGACACTGTTCTAAACGCTTCGCAAGATCCCAATAAAGAACAGCCCTGGAAAGAACTGGGACTAAAAGAAGACGAATACCAAAAGATCAAAAGCATCCTAGGAAGAAGACCAACCTCTTCTGAGCTTGCGATGTATTCGGTTATGTGGTCAGAGCACTGCAGCTACAAGTCCTCCAAGATCTACCTGCGCCAGTTTGGCGAGAAGGTAACACCAGAGATGAAAAAGCACCTAATGGTTGGCATGGGTGAAAACGCAGGCGTTGTCGACATTGGAGAAGGACTAGCTGTCACCTTCAAGGTTGAAAGCCACAACCACCCCTCTTATATAGAACCTTTCCAAGGAGCTGCCACTGGCGTGGGAGGAATTGTCAGAGACATTCTTGCCATGGGTGCAAGACCAGTAGCAGTAATGGACCAACTTAGATTCGGAGCAGCCAACCACCCCGACACAGCAAGAGTGATGAACGGAGTAGTCTCCGGTATTTCTTTCTATGGCAACTGCCTAGGTCTTCCCAACATCGGCGGCGAAACAGTCTTTGACTCTGTCTACCAAGGAAACCCACTAGTGAATGCTCTTGGCATTGGAGCCCTAAAGCACGAAGACCTAAAGCTTGCTAAAGCCTCCAACAAGGGCGACCTAGTAATCCTGTTTGGAGCAAGAACCGGAGCAGATGGAATCGGTGGTGTGAGCGTTCTAGCATCTGAAAGCTTTGATTCAACCGGACCAACTAAGAGACCTGCAGTGCAGGTGGGAGACCCGTTTGCTGAAAAGGTTTTGATTGAATGCTGCCTTGAACTCTTCCACTCAGGAACAGTGGCAGGCATTCAAGACTTAGGTGGCGCTGGAATTTCCTGTGCAACAAGTGAGCTTGCCTCAAACGGTGGCATGGGCATGAAGGTTCAACTCAAGAACGTGCTGCTTCGAGACGAGAAGCTGACACCAGAAGAGATCCTGATGAGCGAATCACAGGAGAGAATGTGTGCAATTGTTCCAAAGAAGAAACTAAAAGACTTCCAAAAGATTGTTGAAAAGTGGGAAGTTGAATATTCAGTCCTAGGTGAAGTAATCGCAGAAGACCGCCTCTACATAAACTGGGGCAAAGAAGAAATCGTCAATGTTCCCCCAAGAACAGTCGCTCACGATGGCCCGGTCTATGAAAGACCAGTTGCCTATCCCAAATACCAAGACGCTTTGAATGCAGATAGCTCCAAGAAACTAAAGCGAGCTGAGAACGAAACAGAGCTTGCCACCCAAATCATGCAGCTAATCGCTTCTCCCAACCAAGCAGACAAGTCTTGGGTGACATCGCAGTATGACAAGTTCGTAATGGGCAACACCGCTCTTGCGATGCCAGATGATGCCGGCATGATCCGAATCAACGAAGAAACTGGCTTAGGTGTTGCCCTTTCAACCGATGCCAATGGCAAATACTGCTATTTAGACCCCTATGAGGGCGCAAGACTTGCTCTTGCCGAGAGCTACCGAAACGTTGCAGTTACAGGTGCTGTGCCAAGAGCAGTAACAAACTGTTTAAACTTCGGCTCTCCTGAAAACCCAGAGGTGATGTGGCAGTTCAAGCAGGCAACCGCAGGTCTGGCTGATGCCTGTAAAGAACTAGGAATTCCAGTCACCGGTGGAAACGTATCGTTCTATAACCAAACCGGTGACCAGGCCATCTACCCAACCCCAGTAGTTGGTGTTCTTGGAGTAATTGACAACGTTGCAAGAAGAATTCCTTCTGGTTGGCAAGACGATGGCAACAACATCTACCTCCTTGGCACAAACTATGACGAACTAGACGGATCAGCCTGGGCCAAGGACATCCATGACCACCTGGGTGGAAAACCACCAAAACTTGATCTCAACAAAGAACGAAAGCTGGCTGAACTTATCCACGGAGCATCCATTCAAGGACTCATCGAATCAGCCCACGATCTTTCTGAGGGTGGTCTTGCAGTTGCAGTTATCGAAGCAAGCCTTCGATTCAACGTAGGCTGCCGAATCTGGCTGGGTGAGCTCATGGAGAGAGACAACCTGGATAAGACCGCTGCTCTCTTCTCTGAATCTCAAAGCAGAGTGATTGTGACTGTTGGCCGAGAAGACGATGTGAAGTTCCAAGCACTCTGTGAAGCTAGAGGAGTGCCGGTTCTAAGAATTGGTGTCACTGACAAAGAATCAAATGCAATTGACATCAAAGACATTGCCAAGCTGGAGCTTTCTCAAATCAAGTCTGCTTGGCAGACTCCATTAGTTGCTTAGCTTGACGACTTAATTATTCGAATCATCTCATCGACGGTTTTAGTCATTTGCTTTGCGGGGTCGAAACCAAGTTTCATCCAAAGAGAAGTTTTTGAATCGGCTGGTCTTCGCCCCGCTACCCACAAACCGCCACCAATTGTTGCAAAACCCAGTAGAGAAGTATTGGCGGCAAAGCGTTGATTTGTCGCAATCAAAGTTGCAATCTTTGCTCCAGCTAAAACCTTGAAGGGCTTCGAAGTTTGAAGCGCGTAGACAGCTGAGGCCATGAATGAAACATTGTCGATTCCAATCTTGGACATTTCTTTCGTGAAGTGAGTGAGAATTTTTTCAGGGCTAGTTGCTTTCTTTCCGCCAGTTCTTAGCACCTGTCTTGGGAACTCAAGGATGACTCCAATACCCGGATATTCAATCAACCAGTTCAGCATGCTCTCGATCCAGCTGCGAAGAATCTTCTCAGCGTCGGGTTGGTTTTGGTTTTTCTCTTGAATTCCATAAACCAGCTTGTTGTAAGAGAACAAAACAGTGTCAAAGATTAATTCTTCAGAATTGGTGTAGTAGTGGTTGATCAAACTAGGGCTGACCTCAAGGTCGTCTGCAATTGCCCGAAGCTCAAGCCCGTTTACTCCGAACTTGCCAAGACGTGCTTCTGCTGTCTCGAGGATCTGGGTTTGCCTAGGGTTGAGGTCCGCAAATTTAGAAGGGAACCTAAATCCGGCTGGTCTTGTCGCTTTCAAGCTAATCCTCTAGGCAGGCGGCTGGATGCCCGTTCTGACAAGTTTATGAGTCAAAAGGGCTCAGTTAGAAGGTAGCTAATGGACCAAGCGGTAAAACAGGGCGTTCTAGAAGGACTGAATTGAATTCAGTATAATTTGGCTGTGGCCAAGTACAAGACAAAAGGCGTTGCGCGCATTGGCGCAGCAGCAGTATTTCTCGCCACCCTAGTTTCCGCTCCAGTGGCCGATGCAACTTCAACGACAATTCCCACCGGAACAATCGGACTCTATATAGATGCCCCCTTTGTTCAGGGCTCTTACGCCAACACCGCCACCACCAGGGTTGAAAGCTTTGATAACCACAATTTTGATCCGGTGAGTAATACTCTTGCCTGTGCTACTGCAACTCCTATAAACGGAGGAACTTTAGGGCCAACCTGCACAATTCACGGGCCAGAGAGTGCAGCCTCCCCTGCCTACAGCGCATCTACTACTTCAGGGAACCAAACAGTCGGGGGAAGCGTTTCTGGATTCCTAACCGGTTACCCTGGCACCGAATATCAAATCCAGCTCAGTGAAACAAAAAAGTATGTTGGTTTTTTGTGGGCAACAGGATCTCCTGGAAACACAGTTCAATTCTTCTCAAACAACGCTCTAGTAGCAGAGATAAGTATTGATGGTGTAAGCACCACAATCGGAATTCCGCCAGCTAATTTTTCACAGGACAACTCTTTTGTGACAACGATTAGTGGAACCATGCACTATCCAAAAAAGCTTTACTTCCACAACCCCAGGGATTACACACTTCCATCAAACAATTCTCCGATGACTGACTACCCGGCAGGGGCTGTATCCCCACAAGAACCGTTCGTTTACATTCACGCTTTTGCTGGCGACGGGGTTGGCTTCAACAGAGTTGTTTTTAAAAATTCGGGATTTGAAATTGATAACTTCACAACATCCACCGAAGCCGTTGAAGTAAACCCTCGTCTAGTCCTGATCGAAAACATTCCAGCACTCGCAACTTACGAAGGTCTGGCAGTGACCAGTGGCCCAGGCACCGACTGGATTCCACTAAACGGAAGAATGCTGGCAAGGACTGGCGCAAGCGGACCCGCATTTGAAACTGTCTATTGGTATGGAAGAGACACAGCAGGGAATTGGAACGGCCCTCAAGCCCTCACGGTGAACACACAAACTATTAGGACGCGAGATGGCACTGATTCGATTGAGGTGAAGGTTCCGCCAAACTCATACACGCACTACATTTTCTGGGTTGACTGGTGCCCAAATTATGCGTCCCCAGCAAACTGCGTTCCTTTCCATTTTGGTGAATTTGATGTTTCCACGCCGGACACGTTGTATCGATACGAAGTAACTCGAAGCATTACCTATGCAACCTCCGGCCATGGCAGCATCCAAGGCTCCACAAGCCAAACGGTCACATATGGATCTGATGCCACTTCTGTGACTGCAGTGCCAGTTCAAGGTGGTCAGTTCATTCGCTGGAGTGACGACTCGGCTAACCCGCCGACCATCCAAGCAACCAGAACAGATTTGGCGCTCACCGAAACCAAGACAGTTACTGCAGTGTTTAGCTCGGTCAACAGAACCCTGAATACAACTGCTGGGGCTAACGGCAGCGTGTCTCCAAGTGGTCAAACCAGCGTCTCGCACGGCAATTCACAAGCAGTAGTGATTACACCGGCATCGGGGTACGAAGTAGATTCCTGCATAATTGATGCCGCCTCAAGCCCAACACCGTGCGGTGTTGCAAGCTCGGGAGGAACCTACACATTCCAGTCCATCACCAGCGATCGCACGCTAGCTGTCACCTTCAGACAGATTCCAGTTGTGAGTTCGCCGGCCCCTAGCAACCCACCGGTCAATAACCCTCCATCTAACGATCCGCCTTCTTCACAGAACACCACACCTCCATCATCTGGATTCGAACAACCAGTGGCGTTGCCAGGTGGGTCTCTCAACAAGGTTCCAGGTGTCTCCACTTCACCAACCTGGACCAGAATGTCCCGCACTGTCACAGGCTTTGAGTTTGAAAAATCGCTAGAAACTCAAGAGGTGAGCGGACGACTTCAGTCTGTGATCAATGACGTTGGTTTTTACCAGCCCGTTCGAATTACTTGCCAAGGCTTTACTGGCTTCAATTGGCACAGTCGCTCAAGTGCATTCCTAATCAAACTTGCCACTGAGAGAGCAACGATTACGTGTGCAAGGCTCCAGGAAACTTACCCTTCCGCCCAAGTAAACGTTCTGAAGCCTAGAAACCTAAACTCTAAATCGCCGCTTGCCAGAAAAGTAGTTGTGACCTTCCACCGCCCTAGCTAACTAGCAGCGTTGCCTGAGTGTTCCAAGGATCATCAAATCAAACCTTTGACTCCTGCTAACCCTTGGCTTCAAGACAACAGTGATTAAGTCTTTAGATGGTTTCTTAAGAGCTGTCGAAATCTGGACGGACGATTGAGACATCGCCAAAGCTAAAAGAACATGTGGAGATGGGCAGGGGCACGTCAGTCACAGAGTCAAAGTTGGATGGTCAATATCAGCAGGCTCGTAAGACGACTAGGCGCCTGCAACTTCTTCGACCGCCAACAGCTCATCGTGCAGTTCTTTGTAAATGGCTTCAAATTTTTCTCCGTGAGTTTTTACCCACTCCATCGAGTATCTAAGACCATCTTCGATCATGGTGTGGTGTCTTTTCAGTGAGGAAACAGCCTTCACTTGAGTTTGGAGTCCCGTCAATAGGCTTTCGATACGTCCAATGTTTAGGCTGGTTTCGGACTTTCTATTTCGTGCGGCAACAGTTTTAGTCCACAGGTAGGCAAGTCTGACTATTCTCTCGTCCGGGTCTTCGCGATCGAGAACTATCATCAACTTGTTCCCGTGAAACTCCTGCCACTCAGGCTGATTATCTAGCCCTTCTGAATCGGCCACAAAAATTCCGCAGTCGGCTTGTCGATGCTCCATGGCGGCATTGAGTTCCTGGGAGACTGCCGGTACTGACAAAAATCCTTTGTCTGACTTGAAAGGTTTTTTCTGTGTCTTGGCTTCCCACACAACTTTGAATTCCTTGCCGGACGCGTTGTAAGCCTCGGCGAAGGTAACCAAAGTGTCGCCAACCTTGGTGGAGCCGCCTGCATCCGCGCCTACAAATTCTGCAAGGTCACCGTGCCTAGCGCTTTCTGCCTTAACTAAGGCATCTACGTCTAATTCAAAGGAGTTCCCCTTAGCCGCTGTTTTTGACTCGACTGCCTTCGCGCCTCTCTTAGCACTCAGTTCATGGATTACCTTCTCTAGATCCTTCTTGATTGATGCGAATGGACTCCCCTCAGCTTCTGGGCTAAGTTCATCCACCAGTTCGCGGAGAATCTTTTCCTTGAATACCGAAATTAGAGAAAGCTGGTTCGATTCGTCCAATTGATTGTTGAATGTGTTCTGCATGTCCCGAACGACTGCGCCTTGAGTCTTCTCAAGTTCTTCTCGAACTTTCCTAAGCGCCGATTCAATTTCCCTGACCTCAGCTTGGCTAGAAACAGTGGCTAAGGTGTTAAGACCGAATTCAAGGGCCTCGATTATAAATGTCGACTGGTTCTCGGTAGGAATTGACTCCAGGTACTTCACCAGCACTGGATTTTCAAACTCAAACTCAGTGATGTAGATCTTGGATTTGTCAATTTTGTAATTCAACATGTCGCTGCTTTCTTTCATTTTTTTAATTGCCTGAAAATCAGGAGCTTACTTATTTGTTTTTTCTCAGATCATCACCTAAAGAGACCACTAGCTAAGGAACCAGCCCTTGCGAGGGATTTAAATACAAAACTCTTGCGCCAGTAAATCTCATTTGCATACTTATGGAACCAGGCAAGGAAATTACAGAAACGCTTCCACCTCGATTTACAACATGCTTGGCAAAGGGAGCCAGCCCTCCATCTCCGCTAGCGAGATAAATAGTTCCGAAAGACTTTTCAAACTTGTTTTCAAGCAGGTCTTTTGCAATCAGAATGTCCGCGCCGTCGTGGCCTTCCTTACAGTGAACTCTGGCGTCTGGCCAACCAAATGCGGCCGCAGCAAGGTTGTGGTGAGAACTGACCCTTACATAGAACTGGTCAAATTGACCAGGCTTTACGAGCGTTCGATAGGAACTTCTAACAAGGCTGACTTCTTCTGCGGTGGGATTCGAAGAGCCGCATAGGTTTTCAATGTCAATAAGGTGAACGTCTCGTATTGACTGCAGCGACTTAATTTTTTTGTGGTTCACATTGCACCTCCAATCAGTCTCGCAAAATGATGTGAAAAATCCGACATTACTCAGGAATCACCCCAGCGCGCTTCAGTCTTGCAACTAGAACAGTCAGTTCATTTTGAGGATTCGAGCCGATCTGCAAGCGAACTTCCTCGGTTTGAGTTACTCCGTCTTTTGAGAATATTTTTGGAGAAATCTCTTTGACGCCCAGTGCTCGGGCCAAGGTGTAAAGATTGGCAAATCGCAACTCTGCAAAACTGAATCTAACCTGCTTGCCAATCTGTATTTGATCGCCTTCCACAGGAGTTTCTCTTATTGAAAAATGAGATTGGGCATGGGCTCGGGCAGTTTCAAATCTTCTAAGTTGGCGAATGCCGCGAACATCACGCTCGCTTGGGCTTCTTCCATCTGCTTCTGACTCCGGAGAAGTTATTCGCACGGACTTCAAACCACCGGCTTTTCTGGAGACAAGAGCTAGTTCCGCCAAATGTGTTCCCATTTTCTTCAGTTCGGAAATTGCTCTGGTCTCAAGCTGAGAGAAGCTTTCGGCGACTTCAGAGAATTTACCTGTCGCCTCAGTTCTCATCACCAAAGGAATCTGCATGTGGAGCAGTGGCAAAAGATGATACTGGTATGGCGACTCGTGGTTTGCTTCTGACACCATCCCAGTAATCAGCACTTCACCGATAAGCGCTCGCTTAGTTGCCCTAAATTCAGCGCTGATCACAAAATGTCCGTGCCCAGAGGAAGAATCTCCAGACCGAAGCTCAGCTAGATAATCCAGTCGAAACTCGTTTGAAATCTGCTGGATCTGTTCGTTGATCATTTTGCTCCAATCTCTTGCTAAAACCATAGCACAAATTCATGTCATTAGGGTCTTGACTAGAATAGCTACAAAATGCTAGTCTCTGGGAGTTGTTTCCACAAGGAGGAAAATGAAGGGAAACTTGACCGGATTTACGCCACTTTTGCAGCCAGACCTAGCCAGCGGTCTGGAGGCTCTGGCTCAATTACTACAGAGGAGCCTGCTTGGGTATCAGACCTTAACCGTGTTATTTGAGACTCCTGGCACTGAATCAGACTCAAAGAACCTACCCGCCCTAATGGTTTCAAGGCTCCCCTCTGAGGATTGGATTCTTGAGCTGCCACTGCCCCCGCTCAACAAGTCGGCAAGTCAGCCGAAGTTTGAGTTTTTCATCTTCAATGGTTGGTTGGCGCCTGGAGAAACGATAGGTGCGTCGTTCAGCTGTGGGCCAAAAAAACTCATACACGAAGCTGACAGTAAAACCTTTTCTGCCGCCCTTTTGTCAGCAGTTGAAGATCTCCTGTTGGTATCTGGAAACCTTGATGCGTCAAAGATTCTGATCGCAGATAATGAAAATGAGGTTACGGATTCATTAGGAAAACAAATCAAGAAGGTAATGACTCAGTTTCCTGGGGTTGTAGGCATACTCCCCGCCACGAGCAACTTTTTTGGTGAATCTGACCAAAGCGACACCCAAAATCAAGAAGAACTAAAGCAGATGGCTTTGGCTTCCTCGGAGCTTGAGGTCTTGATTAGCGAGCGCAACCTAAGCTTTTTTGCAACGACATGCTACACAGGTGTACCCCGCAATCTTTTTGTTCTTGACAGCAGCAAAGAAAATCCGAGAGTTTTAGTTTGGAATGGAAGAAACTTTGTGCCATGTGAAGAAGATCACATTGTAAAGGCAATTCAAATGCCAGGCGATGTGGCCCAACCAGGACGGCCAACAGAATTGCCTGCGATTTACGCATCGAAGCTTTGGCCTGATGCAATAAAGAGACTCGATTTGCCAATTCGACTAACGGATGAGGAGCAGTAGTGAGCGACCTGAGATTCAGCACCTTTGATCCTGCGGAGCTTTGCTCTCTCATGGCCAAGAGAATCTTGGGTGCCGAACTTCTCTCTACTGTAACCTGCATTGTCGGCATAAAGAGCAATGTTGAGAAGTGGCCCGAAAATCGTTCGTTTGTTTCGGTTATGAGAGTTGCGGAACAGGCATTTGCAATCCAACTTTCTCACTTCACTGAAGTAAAAGTAGTTGAAGTGGCGGATAGGCACCACATACCTAAGACAATGGGCTGGGTTGAGCCTCAGCACTACGGCGGCATCAATTTTCCAAGTTGGCACAAACTTGTAAACAGAGTTGGAATAGAGGAACTAACCGAGATGCTCAGATCGGCATTCGATGACCTTATGGTCACTTATAGCCACCATGAAGAAATGTCTGAGCACTTCTATCTTTTGACAGAGAGTGGCAGCTACACAGCCGAAGAGAATGCGTTGATGTCTAAGTTCAGCGAAAGCCTGCACAGGCTTGAGCCGAGTGACCTAAAAAGACTTTTGTCTGCTAGGCATCATTTTACGA
>ERZ1022729.23-NODE-23-length-17309-cov-7.068042_pt1 | contig 17309 bp, 15 predicted proteins | sample MGYA00520880_ERZ1022729 | MGnify/ENA primary metagenome ERZ1022729 (study PRJEB33162, sample SAMN09537598) | freshwater metagenome | isolation source: freshwater | place: Canada:Alberta | collected 2017-07 | study: EMG produced TPA metagenomics assembly of the...
GATTGAAAAGCAATTAAAAACTCAGGGATTACCCATCGGGATGTTTCCCAATGTAGAATATATCGAAGAAAGTTGTATTATTTCCTCTCCTGCTAGTCTTTATATTTTTAGTGATGGTATTTATGAAGTCGAGAGAGAAAATGGTATTTTTCTAGGAATTGAAAATTTTATCCCCCTGCTCAAAGCCCATCAATCTCAAAAAAATTATAATTTAGATAATCTGCTGAAATCCCTACAAACCCATTACCATAAAACGGTTTTAGATGATGATTTATCCATTATTCAAGTCGATTTTCATTAAGGATTGAAGTCAAAAAAACTCCCATTCATCGATCGCATCAGCTTTTAAGGCGTAAGATTTTAGCGAAAAATATTAAGCGCGATCGCCTAGAATATTCCTAGCGTATTCTTGAGCTAACCCTAGGAATTTGTATTAATTTTTTGTTCTAACTCTTCCCTTCCATGAAAAATCTCAAAAACCCGATCCATTCCCGTCAATTCAAATAACATTTTGATCTGATCATTAAAGGAACAGAGTAGTAATTTAACATTTACTTCACGAGTCATTTTAAGAGATTGGACTAAAGCCCCTAAACCCGAACTATCCATAAACGTTACATTTTTAAAATCAACTACAATAATATCAACCCGATTCATCACCAGTTGATCAATCTCTTGGCAAAATTTCGCCGCTTTAGTTCCATCTAAAATTCCCGATGGTTCGATCACCGTAACATTAGTAGCCATAGATCAACCTAATAATAGTTTAACTGTAAAATTAGTCATGCAATAATGAGACATATCACCTTACTCAATCAGATTAGATATCTAGTAGGTTAGATATTTATCAAGTAGAAAATATTAATAATTAGAGAGTCAGCGATCGCATTACCTACAAATAACACAAATAGATTATGCTTAATTATATAACGACTAAATCCAGATTTAGCATAAGAATTGTAATCTTTTGGGGTTTAATCTCTTGCGGTTTGGCGAGAAATAACCGTTGTAAACTACTTAGGTATGAATATTTTTGATCCCACCCTAAACCCCGAATATGACCTTAATGGAAACCTATGATGCCATTATCATTGGAGCAGGACACAATGGTTTGGTTTGTGCGGCCTATCTGTTAAAAGCAGGCTATAGCGTCTTGTTATTAGAAAAACGTTCCGTTCCTGGGGGAGCCGCCACCACAGAAGAAGCGATTCCCGACGATGCGCCTGGTTTTAAGTTTAATCTCTGTGCCATTGATCACGAATTTATTTTTTTAGGCCCCGTCATTCAGGAATTAGAACTGGAAAAATATGGACTAGAATATCTCTTTTTTGATCCGACCGTTTTTTGTCCCCAGCCTGATGGGAAATATTTTCTCGCTCACCGTGATCTAGACAAAACCTGTGGCGAAATTGCCCGCTATAGTCGCCGTGATGCCCAAAAGTATCGAGAATTTATCCAGTATTGGACAGATTTAATGGGAGCAATTTGTCCGATTTTTAATATTCCCCCCCAAGCTTTATTAGAAATTATTCGAGCCTACGATTTAAAAAGTCTGCAAAAAGTGTTCAAGGTAGCAGGAAGTCCGAAAAAAGCGATGGATTTCATTCGGACAATGATCACTTCTCCTGAAGATATTTTAAATGAATGGTTTGACACGGAAGTTGTGAAGGCTCCTCTAGCCCGACTCGCCGCAGAAATTGGCGCGCCACCTTCCCAAAAAGGAATCACTTCGGGAATGATGATGATGGCCATGCGTCATAATCCAGGAGTTGCCAGACCCAAGGGCGGAACGGGGGCGTTAACCCAAGCTTTATTAAAATTAGTGATAGAGAAAGGCGGAAAATGCCTCACTGATCAAACCGTTAAACGGGTTCTAGTGGAAAATGGGGTAGCAGTAGGGGTTGAAGTCCAAGACGGCAAAATTTATCATGCCCGCAAAGGCGTTATTTCTAACCTCGATGCTAGGCGTTTATTTCTCCAATTAATTGAGCCAGGCGCGATCGATGAAGCCGATCCTGAATTACGAGAACGGGTCGATCGCCGCATTGTCAATAATAATGAAACCATCCTCAAAATTGATTGCGCCCTCTCAGAAGTTCCCCGTTTTATAAATCATGGCGATCGCGAAGAATATTCAATGGGAACGATTTTGATTGCGGACTCTATGTTGCACGTAGAACAGGCCCATGCCTTGCCCATGATGGGACAAATCCCCGATAGCAATCCCTCTTTATACCTAGATGTGCCGACGATGCTTGATCCGTCGATGGCTCCATCAGGGAAACACACCCTGTGGATTGAATTTTTCGCGCCCTATCAAATTGCTGGAGCAGAAGGAACGGGTTTAAACGGCACAGGCTGGACGGATGAGTTAAAAAATAAGGTAGCCGATCGCGTAATCGACAAATTAGCAGACTATGCTCCCAATATTAAAAAATCGATTATTGCCCGTCGGGTAGAAAGCCCCGCAGAATTAGGAGAAAGATTGGGAGCCTATAAAGGTAATTATTATCACATGGATATGACCCTCGATCAAATGATTTTTCTAAGGCCGTTGCCCGAAATTGCCAATTATCAAACTCCCATTAAAAATTTATACCTAACAGGAGCAGGGACTCATCCAGGCGGATCTATTTCAGGAATGCCAGGACGAAATTGCGCCCGTGTTTTTTTGAAAAATCAACATTTTTTGTTTAATTTTTAGTGAATTTTAATCCCTTAAAAAGAGTTCTTCAACATTGCTTTGCCTAAAAAAATTATTATCTTAAATAATTTCAAAATATAAATATAAAAGTAAACAGAAACATTCAATTCACCACTAGAGACTGCTTAACTTTTGTCAGCAAGCAACAGAACCGATTACAATAGAAAAAGATTTATTTTCCTCGTGCTGAAACCGTATGACCGACGTTCCTGTCTCTCACATTCGTAACTTTTCCATCATTGCCCACATCGATCACGGAAAATCGACCCTCGCCGATCGTATGTTACAGATTACGGGAACCGTCCAGCAACGGGAAATGAAAGAACAATTTCTCGATAACATGGATTTGGAGCGAGAACGGGGCATTACGATCAAATTGCAAGCCGCTCGCATGAATTACAAAGCCAAGGACGGTCAGGATTACGTTTTAAACCTGATTGACACCCCTGGTCACGTGGATTTTTCCTACGAAGTGTCGCGATCGCTGGCCGCCTGTGAAGGTGCGTTATTGGTAGTGGATGCCACCCAGGGCGTAGAAGCCCAGACCTTGGCCAATGTTTATTTGGCCTTAGATAACAATTTAGAAATTATTCCTGTTTTAAATAAAATTGATTTACCCAGTGCCGAACCCGAAAAAATTGCGGCGGAAATCGAAGAAGTTGTCGGCTTAGATTGTAGTCAAATTATTCAAGCTTCAGCGAAAGCGGGTATTGGTATTAATGAGATCCTTGAGTCCATTGTGCATTTGGTTCCACCTCCTGCTGACACCGTCAATGAGCCATTACGCGCCTTGATTTTTGATAGTTATTATGATGCCTATCGTGGAGTAGTGGTTTATTTTCGAGTGATGGATGGGCGCGTTAAAAAAGGCGATAAAGTGCGTTTGATGGCATCCAAAAAAGAATATGTCATTGATGAATTAGGAGTCCTATCGCCGACCCAAATCCAGGTAGATGAACTCCATGCAGGAGAAGTAGGCTATTTTGCCGCCGCCATTAAAGCCGTTGCCGATGCGCGCGTGGGCGATACGATTACGTTGGTTCACACTCCCGCCGCCGAAGCCCTGCCTGGCTATACCGAAGCCAATCCGATGGTCTTTTGTGGTTTATTTCCCATTGATGCTGACCAATATTCCGATTTGCGGGATTCCCTCGAAAAATTAAAACTGAATGATGCGGCCCTTTCCTACGAACCCGAAACTTCTAGCGCGATGGGTTTTGGCTTCCGTTGTGGATTTTTGGGATTATTGCACATGGAAATTGTTCAGGAACGCCTGGAAAGGGAATATAACTTAGATTTGATTACGACGGCTCCTTCGGTGGTTTATCGAGTCACCAGAATGGATGGGGAAGTAATTGAAGTGGACAATCCCAGTTTATTACCGCCCATTCAGGAACGTCTCAAACTCGAAGAACCCTATATTCAGGTGGAAATGATTACCCCTGAAACCTATGTGGGAACGTTGATGGAACTCTGTCAAGGTCGTCGCGGTATTTTTGTGGATATGCGCTATTTCACTAAAACTCGGACGGCTCTGATTTATGAATTGCCTTTAGCGGAAGTGGTGACGGACTTTTTTGATCAATTAAAATCACGCTCCAGGGGTTATGCCAGCATGGAGTACAAACTCATTGGTTATCGGGAAAATGCCTTAGTCAAACTCGATATTTTGGTCAATGGAGATGGAGTCGATGCCTTGGCGATGATTGTTCATCGGGATAAGGCTTATTATGTGGGTCGTGCCTTAGTGGAAAAATTAAAAGAACTCATTCCCCGCCATCAATTTAAGGTTCCCATCCAAGCCGCGATCGGCTCTAAGGTGATTGCCAGTGAAAGTATTCCCGCTTTACGGAAAGATGTGTTAGCAAAATGTTACGGGGGAGATATTTCTCGCAAGAAAAAGTTATTACAAAAGCAAGCTAAGGGGAAAAAACGCATGAAATCGATTGGCACGGTGGATGTTCCTCAGGAAGCGTTTATGGCAGTTTTGAAATTAGAACAACAAACTTAATTGTTTTCTTAAAAATTCACCGAAGGGCGTACGCAATACGCCCCTACAAAAATGGGTTTATATGCGTACTATTGCCGAAATTAACGAAAAAATTCGTCTGAAAAAAGCGGTTGTTTGGACAGCCGAAGAAGTCAAAGCCAAGGTTCTAGAAATTGGCGTGAATAAGGTTTTTAAACAAGTCGATGTAGTTTGTACGGGAACCTTTGAACCGATGGAATCTTCTGGAGCGATCATTAATTTGGGCCATACCGATCCCCCCATTAAAATTCGTCAGTGTTGGATCGATGGGATTCCTGCCTATTCTGCCTTTGGAGCCGTTGATTTATCTCTGGGCGCGACGGCAATGATGGATTACACCAGTAGCGGAGATATTTTTGATGGGGAATTTCGCCCTAGTATGGCCCAAGTGGAAAGGGGCGGCGGCCATGTGATTGAAGATTTAATTGCAGGAAAATCAGTTTCTTTAAGAGCGATCGGTCAAGTGACGGATTGCTATCCCCGTGCGTCCTTGGAAACAACGATTAGTAGTAAAACCATTAATCAATTTTATTTATATAATCCCCGTAATCTTTATCAAAATTTTATTGTCGGGGTCAATGGCGGCGATCGCCAACTTTACACCTATTTAGGGCCACTGCAACCTCAATTGGGCAATGCGGTTTTTTCCAATCCTGGTGCAATTTCTCCCCTTTTTAATGACCCTGAATTAGAAGTTATTGGCATCGGGAGTCGCATTTTTTTAGGGGGAGGCGTGGGCTATGTGGCTTGGGAAGGAACCCAACATTTTCCACTGCAAAAACGCTTACCCAATCAAACGCCCATTGGCCCTGCCGCAACTTTAGCCCTTATCGGTGACGCGAAACAAATGAATCCCCGTTGGGTGCGCGGTTGTTATTTCAAAAATTATGGAACGTCTTTGATGTTGGGAGTCGGGATTCCTTTGCCTGTTCTCAATGAAAAAGTGATCGAACATTGCGCCGTTAGGGATGAAGAGATTGTGGCTCCCGTGATTGACTTTTCCATTCCCCGCCGAGTTCGTCCTACTTTTGGTTTAGTCACCTATGCCCAACTCAAAAGCGGTAAAATTACCCTTGATGGGAAACCCGTCCGCGTGGCTCCCCTGGCAAGTAGAGCGCGATCGTGGGAAGTGGCGGAGGAGCTCAAAAGCTGGATTACAGCAGGGGAATTTCTCCTCGCCGAATCCGTGATGCCATTGCCCAAAGACCGCGTTTTATTACCCCAAGACCGATGGGGCGGACAAGTGACCTCCGAATAGAAATTGATAAAATGAGTGCTTGAATCTCAGAAAATAAATGGTATAGTTAGAGATTGCAGCATTGAAACGATTCAAAAACATCCTATGGCGTTAACCCAAACCCGAAAACAAGAATTGATGAGTGAGTACCAAGTCCATGAAACCGATACAGGTTCCCCCGACTTGCAGATCGCGCTTTTGACCGAACGTATTTCCCAACTGACGGGACATCTACAAGCCAATCCGAAAGACCATGCTTCCCGTCGCGGACTGCTAAAAATGATTAGTCAACGCAGAGGTTTGTTGGATTATATTAAGTCCAGAGAACCTGAACGGTATCAATCCCTAATCAAACGTTTAGGCATTCGTCGTTAATTTTTGCCCCTACTATATTTCTATGCCTGCTCCATCCCCCCGCGATCGCGAAGCCCCAAAACGGACTCCCCTTCCTTTTGAAGGAAAACCCAAAAATAAAAAGCCCACCAAAGTTGCCCCTGAGCCTAAAAAAGTTGCCCCTGCCCCCAAAGTAGAGAGCAAGATTTCCTTTAAAAACTCCGATAAAACTAAGCCCTACAGAGGAAAACGGAAACCCCGAAGCGGTTCTATTCCTGAAGTAGTGAGCCAACGGATGTTGAAGCGCATGGCAATTTTTTCAGGAATTCCTACTGCATCGGCCATGTTTTCCTTCGTGGCTTTTTATTGGGTCGTCAGTCATGATTGGTTAGAAATCCCCAATTATGTCGTTTTTGGAGTTAGTCTTCTCCTCTTTGGTTTAGGCGTTCTCGGACTGAGCTATGGTGTTTTTTCGACCTCTTGGGACGAAGACATTGAGGGGAGTTGGTGGGGTTGGCAAAAAGTCAAATTAAATTTTGATAGAGCTGTCACTGCCTGGAAGACCGCAAGACAAGATGCTCAAAAAACAAAAGAAAGTTAGTTCTGAGTTAGGGCAACTTTTCGCAAGTATTAAAAATTAGAGAACAATACTAATTTGTCAGAATTTCTGAATACAGCGTCTTAATTACACAATTAGAATTGAAAAGTTTAATTAAGATTTGTGTTCTTATTGTGACCATTTGAGGATTGTTTCGTTTTTTGGGTGTTAATCTCGGATCTCGAAAAGCAAAATGATTACAATATAAGAAGAAGTTTTTTGTTTCGACGACCCTAAATTTCTTTCATAATTATCAATTGTAAGAATCTGTCCTTTCAAGGAAAGATAGGGGGACATAAAACCCTCATTATGCAAGAAGTTTATTAAACGATTTAATTTTTCCTAACTTTATTATTTTTTCTAACTAACCAGTGAGGTTTTTTTGCGATGATCGTTGTGATGAAAGTCGGCACTCCCGAATTAGAGATTGCGCGTGTGAATGCAGAATTTACAGAAAGGGGATTAACTCCCGAAAAAATTGTCGGTAAACATAAAGTGGTGATTGGTCTAGTAGGAGAAACCGCCGCTCTTGATCCGCTTCAAATCCAAGAAATTAGTCCCTGGATTGAGGATGTACTGCGGGTAGAACAACCCTTTAAGCGGGCGAGTCTAGAGTTCCGTCACGGTGATTATAGTGAAGTGATTGTTCCTACCCCCAATGGCCCCGTTGTGATCGGAAAAAATCATCCCCTCACGATTGTCGCTGGCCCCTGTTCCGTTGAAAATGAAGAAATGATCATCGAAACAGCCCAACGAGTAAAAGCGGCTGGAGCACATTTCTTACGGGGTGGAGCTTACAAGCCTCGCACGTCTCCCTATGCTTTCCAAGGTCATGGGGAAAGTGCGTTAGAACTTTTGGCCGCCGCGAAGAAAGCCAGTGGTTTGGGTATTATTACCGAAGTGATGGATACGGCAGATTTAGAAAAAATTGCTGAAGTGGCAGATGTCATCCAAATTGGGGCGCGGAATATGCAGAATTTTGCCATGCTCAAAAAAGTTGGCGCACAAGATAAACCTGTTTTATTAAAACGAGGGATGGCGGCCACTATTGAGGAATGGCTAATGGCGGCGGAATATCTACTTGCGGCAGGTAATCCTAATGTGATTCTCTGTGAGCGGGGAATTCGCACGTTTGATCAAAAATATACCCGTAATACGTTGGATCTTTCGGTGTTGCCTGTGTTACGCAATTTAACCCATTTACCGATCATGATTGATCCCAGTCATGGTACGGGCAAATCGGATTATGTCCCTGCTATGGCCGCCGCCGCGATCGCCGCAGGAGCCGATTCTTTAATGATTGAAGTTCATCCCAATCCCGCCAAAGCTTTATCTGATGGGCCGCAATCCTTGACTCCCGAACGGTTTGATCGGGTGATGCAGGAATTATCGATCATTGGGAAAGCGGTTGGTCGTTGGCCCCAAGTGAAGGCCGCGATCGCCTAAAAAATTGAGTTCCAATATTGACGAAGGGGTAGATCATTGAGAATCAGCCCCTTTTTGATTATTTTTATAAATGGCTTAGGGCAAATAAGTGGGCTAAATCCTGAAAGCGTTCTAGGGTCGTTTCTTCCCAGCTTGTTTGGGTTTTGGCACGATGGATACAGAGTAGTCCCCAGAGTTTTTCTTTAATTAAAATGGGAATTATCAAAATAGATTTCGTTTTTAAACGGGCAAAGATTTCCTGTTGGGTAATCGAAAGTTCAACTTGTTCGAGATCGGCGATCGCGATAGTTTTTCCCTGCTGATATTGGTCTAAATAAATACTTTCTAATCCCAGATCAAATAGGGAAGATTCTTTTATCGATGGATATCCAGACGCGATCGCTTCTAGATATTGTTGATTTTTGAATTGATACAGCAATATTCGTTCAACTTGGAAAAACTGCTGACACTGATTCAACAAAGGTGTTAAACTTTCCCATGCCAATCCCGAAATCGATAACTGCTCCAAAATATTCCGAAAAAATACCTCCCAATTTTTTTGTTGCTCTGCCTGTTTGAGGGTGTGGGACGATGCCAATAAATAGCGGACTCGTTGTCGCAAAACTGACCAATGAATCGGTTTAGTAATATAGTCCGTCGCACCTGCCTGAAATGCTTGATCAATGGATTCTCGATCATCGAGGAAAGTAATCATCAAAATCGGAATCTGGGGGTGATCGGGTAAGGCTCGGATGTGTTGACAACAACTAAAACCATCCATTTCTGGCATTATAGCGTCTAGTAACACTAAATCAGGTTGTAAACGGGCGTATTTAACGAGACACTCCTCCCCATTAATCGCTTCTTCAATTTCATAACCTTCCGCTTTGAGAGCCATCACCAAAAGAGAACGAAGGGCATTGTCGTCGTCGGTAATTAGCACGACAGGCGTTGAGCGATCAGAAATTGGCTTAGAGTCAGTCATTGGAATCTTTCAATTGCAGAGTTAAGGCTCTTTTTACTGTCTCATATTCGGTTTGTAATGGGAGAAATAAGTTTTTTGCTGGAGCAATACTGCCCGAACGAGCTAAATTTTCTAATTCCTTACAAAGCTTGGCAAAGTTAAGCGCGCCCAAGGTGGCACTGCTTGATCCCAAGGAATGGGCTGCTCGCCGTAACCTATCTGGATCACCCGTTGCGATCGCAGTTTCTATTTGTTGGAGATAGGGGAGAGTCGTTTCGAGATACATCTGAATAATATTATTTAAAACAAAATCGCCGTCCTCTCCTCCCATTTCACGGATTGCCTGTAATGCGCCTAGATCTAGCACCAATTCATCATTCGTAAAATTAGGGTTTTCGGCTGTCTCCATTATTTTTTCGAGTGTATTTACTGAGAAATTGATTCCGTTATTAGGCGATCGCTGATATGACAAATCATTCAAACAATATCGACTTATTCGGAGATTGACAAAGAAGAATTTTGATCAGATAACATCAAAGTCAACAGGTCATCCCCCGTCCTGACAACTTACCATTTTGCTCTAACGGCAATCCTTAGCCAAGTTTTTCAAATATTTTAAACATGGGTAAGTACATCGATAACAAAATCGTCCCCACCATTCCCGCAATGCCCACCATCATCAGGGGTTCAATCACACTCGTTAGAGCTTTGACGGCTTGCTCAACTTCATCTTCGTAGAAATCCGCCACCTTCATCATCATCGAATCCAGTTCCCCCGTCTCTTCTCCAATACTAATCATCTGAATCGCCAAAGAAGGAAACACCTTACCCCTCTGGAGAGCTAGACTCATCATCCCCCCCTGTTGAATTTCATTCATCGCATCCGCAACCGCATTAGAAATCACCTTATTGGGAATGGTATTACAGACAATTTCCAGGGCTTGAATAATGGGAACCCCAGAACGGGTAAGAGTTCCAAAGACTCGACAGAAACGCGCTACTGCTGTTTTTTCATTTAACGGGCCAAAAAGGGGCATCTTGAGCATCATGCCATCAACTTGTAGTCTCCCTATGGGCGAAGCATAGTATTTTTTGAAAAGGAAACTTGCTCCTCCAAATCCAATAATCGGAAGCACCGCTAAGGGACTTCGTAAAAAACCGCTTAAATCCAGCATAAATTGGGTAAGGGCAGGTAATTCTGTCCCTAAACTTTTGAAAATGCCCGCAAAAACAGGAATCAAAAAAATCGTCATCCCTAAAAATGCCAGGATTGCCAAACAGCCCACCGCTACGGGATAGGCCATGGCAGATTTAATTTGGTTTTGCAGACGGGCCATGTCTTCTAGGAGTTGAGATAAACGATTTAATACTTCGTCTAATACCCCCCCTGCTTCTCCTGCCTCCACCATGCTGACATAAAGCTGATCAAAACATTCGGGATACTTTGCCATCGATTCGGACAAGTTATTTCCCTGTTGAACATCTCCACTGATGCCAACTAACGCTTTCTTAAACTTGGGATTAGGACATTGTTCTGATAATACTCCCAGGCATCGGACGATCGCGACCCCCGCATTGATCATCACCGAAAATTGCCGAGAAAAAACCGCTCTATCTTTGACAGTAACTTTATTAAGAAGAGCTTCTAAAAACTCAAGATTGATCTCTCCCCCTACAGGTTTGACTGAACCGATCGCAGCGTATTGCTGCTTGAGAATGGTGCGAGCCTGTTCGGGGGACATGGCCTCAATTTTTCGTTTTGAAATTTTTCCGCTATTGTCCTTAACTTGAGCAACAAAGGTAGGCATGGATTTTTTTCCTATCAAACATAATTTAAAAAAAACTTAGACAAAGTATGCGACAAGCCTAACGGGATTTGGCCTTAGCAGGAACGGCGGCAGGAACAGCCCCTCCCACTAGGCGTTGCAGTTCATCGGGTTTGGCACTTTTAGAAAGTCCTTCTTCTAGGGTAATCACACCAGAGACAATTAAATTACCCAAGGATTGTTCCATTGTCTGCATTCCCAATTTCATGCCTGTTTGGATGGAAGAATAAATCTGCGGGGCCTTTCCTTCCCGAATTAAGTTCGCGATCGCGGGGGTGACAATCATAATTTCCTGAACCATAGCCCGACCGAATTCTCCTGGCTTGGGGGCTTTTTTCTTCACTAAATTTTGACTAAAAACGGCCAATAGGGAATTAGATAACATGGCGCGAATTTGGGGTTGCTGAATGGGGGGGAAAACATCCAACATCCGATCCACTGTTCCCGATGCCGAATTGGTATGAAGTGTGCCAAAGACCAAGTGACCCGTTTCCGCCGCACTAATGGCCAAAGAAATCGTTTCTAAATCCCGCATTTCTCCCACCAGAATAATATCAGGATCTTCCCGTAACGCCGCTTTTAAGGCATTAGCAAAACTCTTGGTATCCTCTCCTTTTTGGCGTTGGTGAAAAAGACTTTTAACGTTGGGAAAAACATACTCAATCGGGTCTTCAATGGTCAAAATATGTTCTGCTCTCGTTCGATTGATCAGATCCAATACGGCCGCAAGGCTGGTGGTTTTACCCGATCCCGTTTGGCCCGTCACCAAGATTAATCCCCTTGGTCGTTCGGCCATTTCTCGCATAATCGTGGGAAGTCCTAATTGCTCAAAATTCGGAATTTTAGAGGATAATGCCCGCAAACAAGCCGCGTAGCATCCCCTTTCCTTATAAACATTGACCCTAAAACGCGCTAACCCCTTAACCCCATAGGAACAATCCAACTCCCAATTTTGTTCTAACTCTTTTCGTTGCGTATTATTCAACATACTAAAAATCAGTTTTTGACTATCCTGGGGAGTGAGAACCTCTTCATTGATCGGGTTCAGCTTACCGCTAATCCGAAAATAGACGGGTGCGCCCGCCTGGAGGTGCATATCCGACCCCCCCATTTCCACGAGTTGCTCCATTAAGTCCTCGATCATGTAATCTACCATGAGCTTAATTCTCCTAGCTAAAAAATAATAATGTTTAAAAAACGAAAATCTATAAATCGAAAAAACAATGAATGGTTGCTCACGGGGTAAAACGAGGGGTCGTGCAATAGGGACAATCGATCCATTCCTGTTGTAATTCAGCCTGACAAACTCGACAACTTAAAGCACTTTTTCGCTTAGCCCTTAATTCCGATTCTAGCCCAGTATCCGTAAATGTTACCCGTTCTACCTCTTCCAGGGTGGTGTGGCCTTCCTGGACTAGATTTAAACTATACGCCAAGAGGGTGACCATCCCCTCTTCTACGGCACAATCCTTAATGCGATCAGTGGTGGCTCCTTCGTTGACTAAGGCGGCAAGTCGCTCTGAATTTCGCATGACTTCATAAACCCCGACCCGTCCCTTATAGCCACCGCCATTGCATTTTTGACAGACGGTTCCCTCGGCACGAGCAGTATTGAGTTCATCGGGAGTGAGAGTGTTTGCCTTATAAAATGTCACCTGTTCTGCGTTAGAAACCCCAAAACCAAATCGCAGTAGTTCTTCCCTAGAGGGATGGTAGGCAACCCGACATTCGGTACATACTTTTCGCATCAGCCTTTGAGCCAATACGCCGAGTAACGCCCCCGAAACCATGAAGGGTTCAATGCCCATTTCATCCAAACGGGCGATCGCCCCTGCGGCATCATTGGTATGGAGGGTGGTTAACACTAAGTGACCTGTGAGAGCCGCTTCAATAGCCGTTTTCGCGGTCTCCTTGTCTCTTGTTTCTCCCACTAGGATAACATCGGGATCTTGCCGCATAAAGGCCCGCAAAATTGAGGAAAAGTCCATCCCCTTTTCTCGAATTACCTGTACCTGGGTAATGCCAGGTAAAGAATATTCGATCGGGTCTTCTGCCGTATTGATATTAACCGTCGGTGAATTGCGCTCTGCTAAAACCGAGTACAAACTGGTGGATTTTCCCGATCCCGTTGGCCCCGTCACCAGAAATAAACCGTAGGGACGACCCGCCAATTCTCGAACGGTTTCTAGGGTTTCTTGACTGGTAATTAGTTTATCTAAGCCCAACTGGGTTGCTGAGTTATCCAAAATCCGCAGACAGACTTTTTCACCGTAGCGACTGGGGATGGTATTGACGCGAAAATCCACATTACGTCCTTGAAATATCCGTCGAATTTTTCCATCCTGGGGTAAACGACGCTCGGCAATATCCATATCCGCCATAATCTTAAAACGGGCAACGATCGCGGGGATCAATTTTTTCGGTAGAGGATTAAAGGCTTGATGGAGAATACCATCTCTACGAAAACGGATTTTAAGTTCTGTCTCCTGGGGTTCGATGTGAATATCGGAGGTTCCCTCCTGGATGGCTTTAGCTAAGATCTTATTAACCAGGTTGATCACAGGAGCTTGATGAGCCGCACTGGAATCTAGTACGTCTGCATCATCAGTTGGCCCTTCCTGAATGCCATTATCGAACGAATCAACAATATCCGCAATATCACCTAGTTTCTCAATTTCCTTCTGTTTATCGGCTTTTTTATGTTCTTTTTCTATTTCACCTTGAATTTCATAGTATTCTTCTAAAAGACGGTCATAGTCTTCCTGAGTAATGACCAAGCGACGCATTTCTAGCCCCTTAAATCGCAAAATTCGTTGCAATTCGTCCTGAGCGGCCAAATCGTCGGGGTTGATCATTGCCACTAGAACGCTGGGGGGATCACTATTTTGTTTGGCTAGGGGTAATAACTTGTAACGACGGCAGGTATCAAAGGGAATGAGTGTCTGAATGAGTTCCGCCATTTCTCGGTTGGCGATCGGGCTAATTTCTGGGTCTAGGCTATCAACGCCATAGAGAATTTTAAGTTCAAACAGGTAATGCTTTTTATATTGTCGGACTAATTCGGGGGAGAGGGCATGGCCAGTAATGGCTTGGATTTCCTGGGGAAGGGAGCGTCCCGTCTTCCGCATTTGCACCAAGGCCTGTTGAAGCTGTTCTGGGGCAACGTGTCCACCTGCTACCAGTTTGTTACCAAAGGGAGAAAAATAATTGCGGAGAGCAACTGCACGGGTTTTCTTAGAGGAAGAATAGGTCATAAAATAACAGTCGTGGCTCCTTACAGTTCCTTATAACAGTCAGTATTCCCGACACAGGGGAATAAATTGCTATTTTAACCGAAAATTTTTCCCAATTTACTCTACTTTAACCAATGACTCTCCATTGCGATCGCGGAGTGTGCCTGCGGCATCGCGTTTAATTTTATTTTTTGTGACTCTATCTCAAAAAGTTGATGGTTAATGTTAACCTTCATCATTTAGAGGCATTATATTTTGACAGTCTTAAACCTTAATTCTGATAGCGTAATCTACGGAATTAGTCTGATCAAAAGATAGTCTGGGTTAATATTGGTCAAATTATGTCAAACTGTATGAACCCGTGGGTTTGGCAAAGGACAGAAAAAGAATGAGGATTTTAGTACTGGCTTGGGAGTTTCCTCCCCGAATTATCGGGGGTTTGGCTCGTCACGTCGCCGAACTTTATCCAGAAATTGTCAAATTAGGACATGAAGTCCATCTCATTACCGTCGAATGTAACGGCTCTCCTGCCTACGAAAATGTGGAAGGAATTCACGTCTATCGAGTAGTTGTCGCGGCGGGCAGTGATTTTTTTCACTGGGTTGTGAATATGAATCAAAGTATGGATCAGCAGGGGCAATGTCTAATCGCCCAAAATGGCCATTTTGATCTGATTCATGCCCATGATTGGTTAGTGGGAGATGCGGCAATTTCTCTTAAAAATCATTTTCAGATTCCCCTGATTGTGACTATCCATGCCACTGAATATGGTCGTTATAACGGACTCTATAACGATACCAACCGTTACATTGCGGGTAAGGAGAGCATTTTAATTGAGAATGGTTGGCAGGTCATTGTTTGTAGTGACTATATGCGCCACGAACTCCAGCGAGCCTTCGGGACGGACTGGGAAAAAATGAGTGTGATTTATAATGGCATTCGCTCAGAAAAAAAGCATCGCGATCCTAATTTTGATTACCTCAATTTTCGTCGCCGCTATGCCCAGGATCACCAAAAAATTGTTTATTATGTGGGCCGTATGACCTACGAAAAAGGCGTTTCTGTCCTTCTAACGGCGGCTCCCAGGGTGTTAGATGAAATGAATCAGTGTGCAAAATTTGTGATCGTTGGCGGCGGAAATACGGATCGGTTGAAACAGTTAGCTTGGAACTTAGGAATTTGGAATCAGTGCTTTTTTACGGGTTTCATATCCGATGAAGATTTGGATAAATTCCAAACTGTTGCCGATTGTGCGGTTTTTCCTAGTTTGTATGAACCCTTTGGTATTGTTGCCCTAGAAAGTTTTGCGGCCAAGGTTCCTGTTGTCGTGTCTAACACGGGAGGACTGGCGGAGGTGGTGCAACACGGCAAAACAGGGGTTGTTACCTACACCAATAATCCCGATTCTCTTGCTTGGGGAATTCTGGAAGTGTTGAATAACCCAGCCTATGCCCAGATCTTGGTCGAGAATGCCTATCGAGATTTGGATTTGCGCTTCAGTTGGAGGTTGTTGGCGAAAGAAACTGAGATGGTTTATGACAAGATTATTGAAATGCGATCGCAGCCCCAATCACCTGATAACACCAATCGTTAACCCAGATCCTTCACAAAATTCCGTAATAGAGCTTTTCCTTGACTCGTTAAAATACTTTCGGGATGAAACTGTACCCCTTGAATATGGGGATATTTTCGATGGCGCAATCCCATAATCATGCCACCCTCTATCCAAGCGGTGATTTCTAGGGTATCGGGTAGGCTGTCTCGTTCTACGATTAAACTATGGTAGCGGGTGGCCTTAAACGGTTGCTCTAAGCCTTGGAAAACACCCTCTCCTGTGTGGTGAATCTCAGAGGTTTTACCGTGCATCAACACAGGGGCGGCAATCACTCTCCCCCCAAAAATTTGACCGATACACTGATGACCGAGGCAAACCCCCAACACGGGCAGTGTTGGCCCCAATTCTCGAATAATCTCTAGGGAAATTCCCGCATCATTGGGACGACCAGGGCCTGGCGAAATCACAATACCATCGGGCTTGAGACGGCGAATGGTTTCTAGATTAATCTTATCGTTGCGATAAACTTCAATATTTTTTGCAACGAGAAACTCTTCCCCCAATTCGCCTAAATACTGAACCAAATTATAGGTGAAACTGTCGTAATTATCGATAACGATGATCAAGGTTGATTTCCTCGCGTTCCCTGTTGGTCTTTTGGCCATAGTGTGCCAAGGCTATTAAAACACTAAAGCGATCGCAGGGGGAACTAATAAACAAGATCCGACAATCACAGCGGCGATCGCGGCGATAAAGACTGCACCAGCCGCACAATCCTTCGCAATTTTGGCCAATTCATGATAAGACTGGCCGACAGTGAGATCAACCACCGATTCCAAAGCCGTATTCAATAACTCTAACACCATTACAAAAGCAGAGGTTAAAGCTAGAATCGCGAGGGAAACGGGAGCTAATTGGAGCATAATCCCTGCGCTCAGGGTTGCAATACCAATAAAAGTATGAATCCGAAAATTTCGTTGGGTAGCATAGGCATAACAAACCCCTGCCCAGGCGTATTTGAAACTCACTAACAAGTTTGGAGCAATTTGCCAAGCCAGATCCCTCCTGGGAACAGTACCAGAAACGGAATGAATCAGAGTAGGTTGGGTGATTTTATTGGTCATAAAAGGAGAATTTCCCGTCAGAAGGGTCGTTCTAGCCAGAGAAGCGGAGTGAGATTGAGTCATGGGTAATTGAGATTTCATAATATTTCTTTGCTCCAGAAAGCGTAACTAACAAATAAATCAAATATCTGTTCACTAAGAACAATTGGACATCAAAAAATCGTAGCAAAACCAACCTGTTTGAGCAGATTTGCTTGTTGTGCCAACATTTCCTCCAGGCGTACATCGTCAGGACTGTCTCTTATACACATCTGACGCTGCCGACGATCTTACGCGTGTAG
>ERZ1022729.24-NODE-24-length-17308-cov-4.601113_pt1 | contig 17308 bp, 17 predicted proteins | sample MGYA00520880_ERZ1022729 | MGnify/ENA primary metagenome ERZ1022729 (study PRJEB33162, sample SAMN09537598) | freshwater metagenome | isolation source: freshwater | place: Canada:Alberta | collected 2017-07 | study: EMG produced TPA metagenomics assembly of the...
TAAGATCGTCGGCAGCGTCAGATGTGTATAAGAGACAGGGGACACCTGGCTGGTGCGCGCGAGTGTGGTTGTGTCCACCACCGACACCGACACCGGCAGTTTGCGCAGCTCGCGCGAATCACGGGTGGCGGTGGTGACCACGGGGTTGAGTGCGCGAGCGCGGGCCGCGGAATCGGCAACGGCGCGTTCGGCGCGCGTGGCCTGCGCGCGCACGATAGCGGGAAGGAGCGACACGAGCGCCGCCGTGCCCACACACGAAAATGTGCGGACACCACGAACGCCCCGTGCCGTGAAGGACGGGAGCAGCATGGATTGTGGGATGTACGGGATGATCGGAGGCCCGGCGCGGCGAGCAGCGGCTCGCGCGCACGGCGCAGGTCACGAACTGGCGTGTGCCGAGTGTCCGCCCCGGAATGCACACGGGGCGGCGGGAGCACTCAAGCGCCGATCACCGGCGGGGGAGCGGTCGCGAAGGGGAGGACATAGTCGGCCCACTCGGCCACCACGGCGTGGGCGGTCCGGCCAGGCTGCACGGTGGTGGTGCGTACCAGCGCCACCAGCGCAAACGTGTCTGGAGCACGCAGCGCTGGGGGCGTGGCGACGCAACAGTGCCCAATGCAGTGGCACTCGCCGTCACCCGACGGATGGTGGTGGGAGGAATCCGGCGCGTCGTCGGAGGTGACCGCGACAGCCCCGACATGCACGTCATGCCCGGTACCATGCCCGGTTGCATGATGGGTGTGATCGTCCGCAGGGGCGGACGACACCTCTGCCTGCTCGAACGCGGCTACCGCACCGTTGCCGGTGGCGCAGGCATGGAACAGCCCGGCGTCGCTCTGTACGAGCGACAGCCACACGCCCATGAAGAGGGCGAGAAACCGGGCTGTTCGGGTCTTCCGCATGAAAAAAAGCTAATGCGTCAGACCGCGTCCGACAGGCTGGTGAAATTGAAGTCGCGCACCTTGATGGGCGGCATGGCCACACCCGGGCCGCCTTCACCACCGGCGGTGCGCACCGCCTTGCCCACGCCTTCGAGGTTGTTGAGCATGAACAGCGGGGAGTCGTTGAAGCGGAAGTTCTTGATGCTGCGCGCGATCTTGCCGTTCTCGATGAGGAAGGTGCCGTCGCGCGTGAGCCCGGTATACATGAGCGTGCGCGGGTCGAGCGGGCGCAGGTACCAGAGGCGTGTCACGAGAATACCCCGGGTGGTGCCGGCAATGAGCGACTCCAACGAATCGGGGCCATCGGCCATGCGCAGCCCCGCACTGCCGCCAGTGGGCGTCTTCCCCTGTCGATTGGCCCAGAAGCGGTTGTAGGCGAGCTGGTTGAGCACACCGTTCTGTACCCACGTCTGGCGCGACAGCGGCAGCCCCTCGCCGTCGAACGGTGAGGCCAGGATGAGTGGGTCAGATGGATCGGAGTAGAGCGTGACGCGCTCGTCGAGAATCTTTTCGCCCAGTTTCGTACCGCCGGGCTTGGCGAAGGCCGAACGGCCCTCGTCGGCGGCGCGCGCCTGGAAGGCGTTGCCCATGAGTCCCACCAGGTTGGCGGTGGCCTCGGGCTCGAAGATCACCGTGTAGCGGCCGGGCTCCACGCCCACCGGATTGCGCGAACGACGGGCTTTGTCGATGGCGCGGTCGGCCACGCTCTGGAAGTCGAGCTTCGCCCAGTCGGTGTCTTCGGCCCCCACCCAACCGCTCCCCGTGCCGTCGTTGGTGCGCGCGGTGAGCGTGTAGTTGGCGGTGGTGCCGCGGTGATAGGCAAAGAGCCCCGCGTTGGTGCCAATGGCGCTCGCGCTGGCGTTGCAGATGATGAACCCCGCCACGGTGAGCTCGTTGCCTGCGCGTGCCGGCGCCAGCGCGCTGAGCGCGGCACGCGCCCGCCCTTCGGCGGTCAATTCGGCGGTGGCATCGCTCCACGCGCTCACCGGCGTGTACTGCTGGCCGCCGAGTTCCCCCAGATACTCCGGGTCTTCCGGCGCGAGGCGCGCAATGGCTTCCGACTGCTGCACCGCACGGCGCAGCCCCTCGTCACTGCGGTCGTTGGTCACCACACTCGCGCGTCGCTTGCCGAAGACACTCTGCACGCGAATGGTGGTGTTGGTGGTCACGCCGCTCGTCGACATCTGGTTGTCGGCGAAGCGCAGGTTGGTTTCGCGGCTGCTGTTCACGCTCACGCGCACAGCATCGGCCTTGCTCATCTTCACGGTGCGCTCCACCAGCGCCTGCGCCTCCTCGCGCGACAGCACACCGGTGGGCGCCGCGGCGCGACCGATGTTGAACAGCGACTTCGGTGCGTCGTGGTGCATGAAGGTGCTCACAGCGCGCGCCCCGTGTTGATGATGTTCGCGTTCTTGAAGCGGGCCGGCGGACAGCCGTGGCTCACCGCGTTGCTCTGGCCGGGTTGCCCCTTGCCGTCGTTGAAGGTGCCGCCGAACATGTAGCTCTTCTTGCCGCCCAGCATGTCGAGGGTGTTCCAGAAGTCCGGCGTGCGCATCTGGTAGGCCGCGTCCTTCACCTGACCCACGATCTTGCCCTTGCGGATTTCATAGCACAGCTGGGCACCGAACTGCGCGTTGTAGCGCTGCTGGTCGATGGAGTAGCTCGCGCGCCCGATCATGGCGATCCCCTTGTCGGTGGCCGCGATGAGATCGTCCCAGCCAAGGTCCTTGTCCCCCGGCTGCAGCGACACGTTGGGCATGCGCAGGAAGGCCACGTCGGCCCAGCTTTGGGCATACGAGCAGCCGTGCGAGCGCACCGGCTTGCCGGTCTTCGCGTAGTACTCGCGCAACCACGGCGCCTGCTCGCGGTTGGTCTGGTAATCCACGAAGATGCCGTCCTTGATGATCGGGAAGTCCTCCGGCACCACGCCGTCGTCGTCGTAGCCGATGGTGGCCAGTGCGCCCACCTCGCTGCGGTTACCGATGACCTGCATGATCGGCGAGCCGAACTTGAGCGTGCCCAGCACCTTCTCCGGCGGCGCCACGAACGACGTGCCGGCGTAGTTGGCCTCGTAGCCCATGGCGCGGTCGAGTTCGGTGGCATGCGCCACGGACTCGTGGATGGTGAGGAACAGCTGCGACGGGTGCAGAATGAGGTCGTAGCGTCCCGGCTCCACCGGCTTGGCGGTGAGCTTCTCGGCGGCTTCACCGGCCCACACCTTGGCGTTGGTCACGATGTCGGCTTCCAGCACGTACTCCCAGCCGCGACCGGCGGGCTGCACCACCTCGGGACCGCGCACGGCGGTGCCACTGCGATCGGCGGCCACGGCGGTGCAGCTCATGGTCACCCAGCTGCGCACGTAGTCCTGCGTGGTGACGGTGCCGTCGGTGTTGGCGTAGTTGCGCTCTTCCTTCACGAACGACAGGCCGCTGTTCACGAAGCGCACCGTGGGCACGGTGAGCGCGGCGGCGTTGGCGCGCAGCAGCAGGTCGGCCTTCTCCTCGATGGCAATGGTGAACGGGTCGATGGTGTAGGCCGATCGCCATACCTTGTCCACCTGCGCCGGGGCAGGGGCCAGCTCCACCCGCCGGTCACGCGCGAGGCGGTTGGCCTTGGCAATGGCCACGGCCTCCTGCGCGGCGACTCCCACGCCCGCCTTGCTCAGCTCCTGCGTGGCCGCAAAGCCCCAGCAGCCGTCCACCAGCACGCGCACGCCGCAACCCATGGTGTCGGCGTCCACGACGTCGGTGACCTGCTTCTCGCGCGTCTGCACGCTGTTGTTGCGGTTGCGCGAGATGCGCACGTCGGCCCAACTCGCCCCGGCGCGCTTCGCCGCGTCGAGCGCTTCCATCATGAGCTCGCGGGTCGCGGCGTCGGTGTACAGCGCCGGCAGGCGCGGCGGGGCAGGGTAGCCCGTTACGGGCGAGGCCTCGAGGAGGCGGGGACCGACGGCGAGCGCGCCAAGCGCCGCGCCGCCGGTGGCGAGGAAATCACGGCGGGAGGTCATGATGAATACTATGGCCGGGAGGGCAGGAGCGTTGAGGCGGTGAACCTACGACCAACAACTATCACCAAAAACCAGGAACTCCCCCGGACATCGTGTGATCTCCGGGGGAGCTTGTAGTGTGCAGTGGGAGTCGGGAGCTGTCAGTTCGCGGGCGACTCGCGACCCACGACTCGAACTCACGACTCACCACTCGAGCTGTGAGTCGTGAGTTGGAGTTCTGGGTGGTGAGTTCGAGTTCTGGGTGGTGAGTTCGAGTTCTGGGCGGTGAGTTCGAGTTCTGGGTGGTGAGTCGATGCGCGAGCACCCTCACCGCCCGGCCACGGTACTCCGCGAGCTCATGCCCCGATGGCCCGCCCCAGAATCGCCGGATCGATATTCCCACCCGTTACCACCACCAGCGTCGTGCGCCCGCGCGTGTCCAGCCTGCCGTGTAGCAGCGCCGCCAGCGCCGCCGCGCCGCCGGGCTCCACCACCAGCTTGAGCTCGCGCACGGCGAAGGCGATGGCCGCGAGCACTTCCTCGTCGGTCACCCGCAGCCCCTTGCCCACGCGCGGTTGGTTGATGCTGAAGGTGAACTCGCCGGGTATATCGGTCACGATGGCGTCGCAGATGGAGCGCTTGCCTGGTGCATTGGCCACGCGGTGCCCCAGCTCCAGCGAGCGGGCCATGTCGTCGAACTCCGCCGGCTCACACGGATGCACCACCGTGCCGGGCGACACCGCCTCGGCCGCCAGCGCGCACCCTGCCGTGAGCCCGCCGCCACCGCAGCACACGAGGAACGCATCGGGCGCAAAACCGAGCGCCTGCGCCTGCTCGAGCGCCTCCAACCCAAGTGTGCCCTGACCGGCCACGATGTGTGTATCCTCGAAGGGCGGCACCACCGTGGAACCGCGCTCCGCGGCGATGGCGCCGCCAATGGCCACCCGGTCTTCGGTGTACCGGTCGTACAGCACCACCTCGGCGCCGAAGGCCCGCGTGCGCTCGATCTTGAGCGCCGGCGCGTCCTTGGGCATCACGATCACCGATCGCATGCCCAGCAACGTGGCGCTGTACGCGACGGCCTGCGCGTGGTTGCCCGAGCTGTACGCCACCACCCCGCGTTCACGCTCTTCGGCCGACAGTTGCAGCAGGCGATTGAGCGCGCCGCGCAACTTGAACGACCCGGTGTGCTGCAGCACCTCGGCCTTGAGAAGCACGGTTCCACCGGCAACCGCGTCGAGCGCAGGAGAGCGCAGGAGCGGCGTGATGGCGGCGTGCGGGGCAATGCGGGTCTGGGCCGCGCGGATATCGGCGATGGTCGGGGCGACGAGCGTGGTGGTCATGCGCGCAAAATACCGCGGGGGAGGCGGCGCCGCCTTCGGCGGCCCCCTCGCCGGCCTCCCGCCCAGCAGTTCGCTGTCGGCCGCCGTATACCTCCGATGCTCCCACTTCGCTTCGTTTTCGCCGCAGCTGCCGGCCTGCTCACCAGCACCACCGTGGCCCGTGCCCAGCGCTCGGTTCAGGTCAATGGCGTGGACCACCGCGTGTACCGTACGTCGCGCAACATCACCCTCGATGGCCGCTTCACCGAGCCGGATTGGGCGCAGGCCGATTCCATCACCGACTTCCGGCAGAAGGATCCGGCGGAGGGCGCGCCGAGCACCGAGCGCACCGTGGTGCGGTTGCTGGCCACGCCGCAGGGGCTGGCGGTGGGGTGGTCGCTTTACGACTCCGACGCCGCGAACATCGTGCGCTCGCAGGTGCGCCGTGATGCCGAACTGCGCAGCGACGACTACGTCTCCATGGGCATCGACGGGCTGCACGACCGGCGCAGCGCGTTCTACTTCCGCACCAATGCCAACGGCGCGCTGTGGGACGGCGAGCACGTCGACGTAGAGACGGGAAACGAAAGCTGGGATGGCGTGTGGGACGTGCGCACCTCCATTACCAGCGAAGGCTGGTTTGCGGAAATGCTCATTCCGTGGGCCACCCTGCGCTACGCCGAGGGGGACAGCGTCATGGGGATGAACTTCCGACGCTTCATGCCGCGCAAGAACGAGGAAACCCTGTGGCGTGCCTGGCGGCGTACGGAGGGGCTGCGATTCCTCGAGAAGGAGGGGATGATCGGCAATCTGGATGGGTTGCCGCGGCGCCCGCGTATCGAAGCGCGGCCGTACGTCTCCGGTGAGTCGCGGCTGGCCGAACGGCGGTACTTCACCGTGCGGGGCGACACGCTGCTCTCCCCGTCGCTCCTCGACGGCGGCATCGGGCTCGACCTCAAAGCCCCCATTACCAACACCATCACGGCCGACATCACCATCAACCCCGACTTTGCGCAGGCTGAGGTGGACCGGCAGATCGTGAATCTCACGCGCTTTCCGCTCTTCTTTCCGGAGCAGCGGCCGTTCTTCACCGAAGGGTCGGCCATCTTCGACTTCGGTCGACCGCGCGAGACGCAAATGTTCTACTCGCGCCGTGTGGGGCTGGGGGCCAACGGCAATCCGGTCACCATTCCGTTCGGGGTGCGCATGCAGGGCCGGGCCGGCAGCCGCCAGGTGGGCTTTCTGGCCGCGCGCACGGCGGGCGACGAAAAGAGTACGAACGCCGTGCTGCGCGTACGTCAGGACCTGCTGGGGCGTGGCTTCATCGGCGCCATGGGCACCTTTGCCGGCGAAACGGGGCGGCCGGCAAGCACAACCGCCGGCGTCGACTTTTCACTGCCGTACATCGTACAGGGCGGGCAGAATCTCGTGTTCCTTGGCAATGCCGCGTGGAGCCGAGACAGCGCGGGCGGGCAGGTTGGCGGTCACTACCGCTTTGTGATCGACTATCCCAATGACAACGCCGATCTGGTCGTGCGCTTCGACCGCATCGAGGCGGGATACGACCCGGCGCTTGGGTTCGTCGCCCAGCGTGGCATTCATCGCCTCGGCGGCAACATGCAGATCACTCCCCGTCCCAAGAAGCGCAGCCGGTACATTCGACGCTATGAGTTCAACCTCGCCAGCTACGATGTGGTGTGGGGAATTGCCGGCGGCCTCGACAACGCGTCGTTCGGCATCAAGCCGTTCGGCATTCAGTTCCAGAATGGCGACCGCGTGGAGGCCTTCGTGCGCCGGCGCTTCGACGCGCCCGACCGCGCCTTCTCGCTCTTCACCGACGCCACGGTCACTCCCGGGCAGTACTGGTGGACCCGCAGTGAGGTGCAGTACCAGGGGGCTGAGGCGCGGGCGGTGCGCATGACCTTGTCGGCCAGCACCGGCGACTTCTACAATGGGCGGTCGAACGATCTGTCGGCCAGTTTGCGGGTGCGCAACGCCCCGCACGTGCTGCTCTCGATCGATGGGCAGATTTCCGACGTGTCGCTGCCGAATGCGCGGTTCACCGCCAATACGGTGCGGTTGCGCGCCGACTATGCGTTCAATCCGCAGCTCAACACGACGGTGTTCGCGCAGTGGGACAACCAGTCGGAGCGGGCGAGTACGAACGCGCGTCTGCGCTGGACCTTGAAGCCCGGCAGCGACCTCTACGTGGTGTGGAACAGCGGTTGGCAGACCGGGCTCGAGCGCCCCATCGTGTGGACGCGTCCCAGTCGCGGCGGACTGGTGGCCAAGTACGTGTACTTCTTCCGAGCGTAGGGGGGGCGCCGCCGTTGGCGGCGGGAGAAGCGTTGAGTAGGGCGGCGTAAAGGGTTGCCCCCTAACCGTACGACGGAGGTTGTATCCGCTGACGCGGTGCCGTTGGGCGGCAACCCTTTACGCCCGTCCCTCAACGCTGTTTCGCGCAGCCCTCGCGCAGCCCCTCCGCCGAGTTCGTGTCTGGCTCCCCCTCACGTGCGGTCGGCGAAACCACCGATTTGCCGCGCGCCGCGCTGTCGCATACTGCCGGCATCCTCGAAGGATCCCTGCAGTTATACACCGACAGCAGTACAGGAGGCGGTATGTCCTCGTTGACCAGGAAGGTCCCCAGCCAGCGCGTTGCCGACGACGTGTTTTCCAGCTATCTGCGGCGCATGTTCGACGATCCGTTCACCACCACCTCGAGCGGCAGCTGGATGCCGGCGGTGGAGGTGTCGGAGACGAACGAGGTGATGGTGCTCACGGCCGAGCTGCCGGGCATCGAGGAAAAGGCGCTCAAGATCACGATCGACAACAACGTGCTCACGATCGCCGGGGAGAAGGAGCAGGAGCTTACCGACGCGCCCCCGGCGAAGAACTACTACCTGTCGGAGCGCTTCTACGGCGCGTTCCAGCGGTCGTTCGCCCTTCCGCGCACGGTCGACATGGAGCACATCAAGGCCGCGTTCGACAAGGGCATTCTCACGGTCACGCTGCCCAAGCTCCCGCAGGCCAAGGGCAAGGTCATCGAGGTGACGGGCCGGTAGGTGGCGAAGTGGCGGGGTGAGGCGTAGTGTGAGCGATCCCCTTTCCCCGAATTCATGAATCGATCGCGCCTGCAAGGCATGAACTGGCGGCTGGCGGGAGTCCTGCTCCTGTCGGCCGCCTGTGTGCGTACCCCGTCGACCGCGTCCGCGACGGCACAAGCCCCAGTATCCGCTCCCGGTTCGTCCACCGGGCGTGGCACCCTGTTCATCGTGGGTGGCGGCACGCAGCCCCTGTCGCTGGTGCAGGATTTCGTGACCCGCGCCGGTGGGGCCAAGGCCCGTATCGTGGTGTTTGCCATGGCGAGCGCCTCGGGAGAGCGCAGTGGAGAGTCGTCGGCGGCGCGTTTCCGCACCATGGGCGCCGAGGCGCGCAACGTGTGGGTTACGCGCGAGCAGGCCAATACCGACAGTGTGGCGCGGCTGCTCGATGGGGCCACCGCCGTGTGGTTTGGCGGAGGCGACCAGAACCGGCTCACGGCCGTGCTGCGCGGCACGCGCACCGAGCGGGCCATTCGCGCCCGCTACGATGCCGGCGCGGTTATTGGCGGCACATCGGCCGGCGCGGCGGTGCTGTCCACGCCCATGATCACCGGTGATGAACTGGGGACACGGCGCGACACCAGTGAAGCGTGGACGCGCGTGGAGCGCGGCAGCGTGGCGGTGGACAGTGGCTTCGGCTATCTCACGACCGCCATCGTGGACCAGCACTTCCTGCGCCGCAAGCGGCACAATCGCCTGCTGAGCCTGGTGTTGGCCACGCCGCCGCATCTTGGCGTGGGTATCGACGAGGGCACAGCGCTGATCGTGGAGCCCAACGGCCAGTGGCGCGTGGAAGGCGCGAGCGCGGTGCTCGTCGTGGATGCCCGCGAGGCACAGCGTACCGCCGCCGCGGCCCCCGTGCTGGGCGCCGGCGGCGCCCGGCTGCATCTTCTCCCCGCCGGCAGCACGTTCAATCCCGCCACTGGCCGCGCGCAGTTGCCCCGCTGAGCGCGCGTATCCGATTGAATGAGGGATCGGGGAGGGCACGCGCCGTTCGTGTTCCTGGTGCGCCGGTTCGTGTGCACTCGTGTCACGCGCCCATTCGGTGGCCGTAGGGTGCATGTCCCGGCGGCCTTGAGAACCGCTGTCCGGGCGTTCCCCCTCACCGTCTACCATGTCCACAGTCCAGCCCACCCTCGTGCGTCATGCGGTGCGCCGCCGCATTCCCGGGTTGCTCTACCTCACGGTTATCGCCACGGGGTTCTTCAGCATTGCCTACGCGCCGGGGCGTCTGTTTTCGAGTGCAGACCCCTCGGTGATCGCCGCGGCCGTAGGCAGCCAGCTGCCGCTGCTTCGTGCCGCCATTGTCGCCAGTGTCGTGTGCTACATCGCGTTTCTGCTCCTGCCGCTGTCGTTGTACCCCACGCTCGCACCGGCGGGACGTGAGTCCGCCACCTTGATGGCGGCGTTGGTCGCCGTCTCGGTCCCCATCTCACTGGCCAGCGTGGGGCAATGGATCGAGATCCTTGCCCTGGTTGAGGGCCGAGGAGCGTTCGGCGCCTGATCGCGCGACGCCATCGAGGCCGCGATCACCTTGGCGGATGTGCGCCACGGCACGCTGCAGCGCATAGCCACCGTGTTCTGGGGCTTGTGGCTGATCCCCCTCGGCATACTCGGGTGGCGCTCGGGGACGCTACCCCGGGTGGTCTGCCTGTGCCTCGTAACGGGAGGCGTGGGCTATGTGGTCGCGATCTTCGGGTCGTGGCTTTCGCCGGGATTCGGCACGAGTCCGTGGCCGCGGTGGATCACACGGCCGGCGACGCTGGGTGAGCTGAGCACGTGTGCGTGGCTGCTCGTGCGGCCCCCCCGCTGAGCGCGCGACGGTACAGCTCAGGCCGTGCGGGTCTTCACGATCCGCGCGCCCTCCCATGCGGCCATCGGTACCAGCGTGTCTTCCCGGTGCAGCACGAAGCACGTCGCCCCGCTGCCACTCATGAGCGCCATGGCCACCTCGCCGTTCGCGCGCAGTCGCGCCGCCTCGTCGCGCAGCACCGGTAGCGCGGCCGCCACCCCGGCGTGCAGCGCCGGCACCACCTGCTCGAAGTCGTTGGCGGCCAGCGCCATTACCTGATCCCACGAGGCAAAGGCGCCGGGAGGATACGCGTAGGCGCGCACCGACTCCCCACTCGCCTCGCGCGCCCGGGCGAACGCCCCGTACGCCGCCCCCGTGTTCACTCCCTCGTTGAAGGTCACCAGCGTCACCGCCATGGCGGGGAGCGGAGCGAGTGGCACCAGCCGGTCGCCGCGCCCCCAGCCCCAAGCCAGCGGGATGTTGCCCACCATGAACGGCACATCGGCGCCCAGTGTGCCGGCAATCTCCAGCAGGCGCGCCGGACCCAGCGGGGTGGGGCACAACAACTCGAGCGCGCGCAGTACCGCCGCCGCGTCGGCGCTGCCGCCACCCAGACCGCCGCCCACCGGAATGCGCTTGTCGATGGCGATCTGCCAGCCGGTCTCCCAGCGGGCGGCGTCGCAGTACGCACTCGCCGCGCGCCAGGCGAGGTTCTGCTCGACTGCGCCAAGCCCACCAGGCGGCATGCTCGGGCCGTCGCAGAACAGCGCGCAGGGACTGTCGTTCACGACCACATGCACCAGGTCGTGCAGCGCGAGACGCTGGAAGAGCGTTTCGATACCGTGATAGCCGCTCGCTTCGCGCGCGAGAATACGCAGCAGCAGGTTGATCTTGGCGTGGGCGCGTTCGGTGCGCACCCGACCCGAGGAGAAGGAACTCACGAGAGAGACGGCGAGAGGTCGCAGAGGGGCACGGGGGTCAGCGCGACTGCGCGTTCGTCACATCGCGCACGCTGAGCCCCACGCGCGCAAAGTACAGCGCGCCCAGGATGGTAATGGGCACGAAGGTGAGCAGGTGGTAGCCCAGCGCCCAGCTTACCGCGAGCTCCTTGGGCACGCCGTACACGGTGAGCCCCACACTGGCCGCCGCCTCGAACACCCCGAAGAAGCCAGGCGAACTGGGCACGGCCACGCCAATGGCCAGCACGCCCTGCAGGAACAACGCGGCGCTGAGCGGCGCCTCAATGCCTACCGCTTCGAACCCCAGCCAGAGCGCCAGCGCGTGCGTGAGCCAGTGCAGCAGCGTCCAGCCGAAGACGGCGGCGAAGCGTCGCGTGTCGCGCAGCACGCCGAGACTGCCCACGCCCAACTCCACGAAGCCGACAATGAGGTCGCGACGCGCCGGCAGCAGCCGGCCGGCCACACGGCTGGCGAGCCCCACCACGAACTGCGGATGCAGCACGATCACATAGCACACCGCGAGCGCCGCACCCACGAGCGCCACCCCGCCCACCGCCACATCGCTCATGGACCGGCCGGCGATGGTGGCCCCGGGAGGGAACTGCGGGTCGAGCATGGCGGCGAACATGAGCAGGAACACCACCAGGGCGTCGAAGATGCGATCGACGGCGAGCGAGCCGAGGGCGCTTGTCATGGCCACGGCGGGTACTTCGCGTGAGAGGGCGAAGGCGCGCGCAAACTCGCCGGCGCGCAGCGGAAACACATTGTTCATCATCATGCCGATGGCCGTGCTGCGCCACAGCGGCCCAAAGGGCAGGCGCCCCGCCACCGGCTCGAGAATGGGGCGCCACTTGCGCGCCCGCATGGGGAAGATGGCGGTGCCAACGATCGTGCAGAGGGCGAAGAGCCAGACATTCGCCTGACGCAACACGTTCCAGACGGCATCGAGGGGCACATCACGCAACGTCCACCAGAGCAGCAGTGCGCTGAGGAGAAACCCCACCACCGTCCGGCCTGGATTCACGCGTGCGGCCTGTTCACGTGGTGACAGCCAGGTCGAGCAGGTCGCTCAGTTCCTCGAACAGCGCGTGCGCTTCGGGCTGCGCGAGGGTGCCGCGCTGCCAGTGCACCTTGAGCTGATCGCGGACCTCACGTGCACGAGTGACCGCCGAATGTCCACGATAGAGCATGGTTTCGATGGACACGATGGCGGCCTCGGGGGCAGGGGCACCGTTCCAGGTGAGGTTGGCCTGTTTCACCTGCGCCGCCAGTTGCGCGTCGGTGAGCTCGCGATTCATGAGCAGCTGCGCCACCGCCTGCACGCCGACGCGCTCCACGCCGCTGTCGAGCGGGGCGCGGGCCATGCGGGTGGCCAGCCCGGCAATGCTGGTGGCGCCGTAGCTGTCAGCCACATCGGCCAGCCCCAGCAGCGCCCGGCGCACGCCGTCGGTGAGCGCCAGCTGCGAGGGGCCCGCCTGGCTGGTGGCAAGGGCGGCGGACTCGCGCGCGACGCCGTCGGCAGCCGCGGCGATATCGCTCCGGAAACGCTGCCCGATGGTGACCGCGGGGGTGGGGTTGCGCTGCACGATGGCCGGCAGCCCGTCGTCGGGGAAGAAGCGCGCAATGGGCTGCACCTGCAGCACGGGCGATTCGGCCGGCGACGTGGTGGCCAGATACCCGGCGGCCACCGAGGCCAGCGCCACCGACTGCGTGCGCGCACGGCGCTGGTCGGCATCGGCCCACACGGGTGCCCGGTCCACCAGCTGCCGCAGTTCGGCAATGGCGCCGCGCACGGCGAAATGCAGGCGCTGATCCCAGCGCAGCTCCCCGTCGCGCAATCCGGCTGCGAGGCGTTCGAGCGTGGAGGCGAAGTCGGGGAGTCCCTCGAGCCGCGTCATGGTGGCGCTGCCGCGGAGCGCCCGCGCACTGGTCAGAAACGATGACGGATCGGGCGCCTGCGCGTCCGCGAGGAGCTGTTCGAGCCGGTCGAGGTACTCCGTGGCTTCCTTCTGGAAGAACTCGAGCAGGGCCTGGGGTGCACTCATGCGCGCTGGAAATGAGGGGTGAGCAGACCGCGATCGTGGCACGGCGCGAGCGGCAGTGGGGCGATCAGAACCGGTCCGCTTCCCGGGCCTCATCCATGGCCTCCCGCACCTCCCGCACCGCCGCGTCAAGTCCGATAAAGATGGCGCGTCCAACGATCGCGTGCCCGATATTGAGCTCCTCGATCTCCGGAATGGCCGCCACCGGCCCCACGTTGTCCACGGACAGCCCATGACCGGCGTGCACCGCGAGCCCCAGGGCGGCCCCCAGGGCGGCGGCACTCCGCAAGGCCTGCAGCGGCGCCGCGGACCCGGGATGGTGCGCGTACGTGCCGGTGTGCAATTCGATGGCGTCGGCCCCTACGGCCTGCGACAGCCGAACGGCCGCCTCGTCAGGGTCGATGAACAGACTGGTGCGGATCCCCACCTGTTTCAGGCGCGTCACGGCCGCCCGCACCGCCGTTTCGTGGCGCACCACATCCAGCCCGCCCTCGGTGGTAATCTCTTCCCGGCGCTCCGGCACCAGCGTTACCTGGGCGGGCCGAAGTGTTTCGGCCAGACGGAGCATGTCGTCGGTTATGGCACACTCCAGGTTGAGCAACGTCGTGACCGTGGCCGCGAGGCGCGTGATGTCGTCGTCCTGGATGTGCCGCCGGTCTTCGCGCAGGTGGGCCGTGATGCCATCGGCGCCGGCCCGCTCGCAGACGGTGGCGGCGGCAACGGGGTCGGGCGTGCTGCCACGCCGCGCCTGCCGCAGCGTCGCGACGTGATCGATGTTGACGTACAGTCGCTGGTATGGAAGAGCCATGTGCGGGGAGACGTAGGTGGCCTGCAGGCAATGATGGTAGCTTACACCCATGCACGATCACACCGAAGGCAAGGAGGCCCTGGTGCGCAGCACGCGAAATCTGAACTGGCTGGTGTTGGCGGGGGTGCTCCTCACGAGCGCCTGTGCCCGTCAGGCGGTTTCCACGGATCTGTCCATCCCCGGCGCATCCGCCCCCTCGGTGGGCGCGGCTCCCAACACCGTGGGCGCGGCCTCGGGGCGCGCCGCCGTCGAGTCGTTCCTCGCCGCGGTCAAGGCGCAGGACCTGCAGGGCATGTCGGGGCTCTGGGGCAACAGCAAGGGGCTCGCCCGCGACCAGCTCAAGCGGGAAGAGCTGGAGAAGCGGCTCATCATCATGCAGTGCCTCATGCAGCACGACCAGGCCACCTTCCTCGAGGAGCGGGCGCGCCTGCAGACCAGCGGCCGGCAGGAGCACCTGATCACCCTCACCAAAGGGAAGAACTCCGCCAACACCAGCATCACCACCATAGTGGGACCCGGGGGACGGACCCTGGTGGAAGACGTGGACCTGAGCAAGCTGCGCGACTTCTGCCGATAGCCCCGCGGGGCGCCCTGCCCGGGCTGGACAGGCGGACTAGTATTCGGACAGTTCGACGAGCACCCCGCCTGTCGCGCCTGGATGGAGAAACGCGATGCGTTTCCCTTCCGCGCCGATGCGTGGGGTGTCGTCGATAAGCCGGAGACCGGCGTCGCGGCACTTCTGCAGCATGCCGTCGAGGTCGTCCACGGCGAAGCACACGTGATGGATACCGGGGCCGCGCTTGGCGACGTACTTGCCAATGGGTGTGTCCTCGGCCTGTGCCTCGAGGAGCTCCACCAGCGATTCCCCCGAGGCCAGGCCAACGATGGTGGCCCCGTCGGAGTTGCCCAGCGGCACCTCCGGCATGTCCAGCACGTCACGCATGAAGGGGAGCAACTCGTCGATGGCGCGAACCGCAATCCCGATGTGGGCAATGCGGGTGCCGCGGCGAACGGATTCGGTCATGTCGGTCTTCAATTGGGATCGGGGTGGCGGACGCACAATTCTAATCCTGCAGCGGGGCAAGGACGCCGGAGACGGCGGTTCGTCCCACGGAGCACACGATGGCCAACGCAGTCGAAGTGAAGGACGACACGTTTGCAACCGAGATCGAGCAGCAGCCCGGGCTGTCGGTGGTCGATTTCTGGGCAACGTGGTGCGCGCCGTGCCGCATGATCGCTCCCCTCGTGGAGCAGCTCGCCGTTGACTACGCGGGCAAGGTGAAGGTGGCCAAGCTCGACGTCGACAACAATCAGCGGACCGCCGCGAAGTTCAACGTGCGGTCGATTCCCACCATCCTGTTCTTCAAGGACGGGAAGCTGGTGGATCAGGTGGTGGGGGCGGTGCCGCGCCCCGCGCTCGAGGCGAAGTTCAAGGAACACGCCTGAGTCGCGTGCACCCCGACGCGGGTCCCGAGCCCGGCGACGAGGCATCCACCTCCGCGCACGCGGCGTCGGTGGCGCTGGCCGACCGGGCGTCGGCCCTCTGGCCCCAGGCGGCAACGCCTGGGGCCTTGCACGTGGTGAGCACCCCCATTGGCCATCTCGCCGACATCACGCTGCGCGCTCTCGCCGTGCTGCGTCAGGCAGCAGTGATCTGCTGCGAGGACACGCGCCACGCGCGGCCGCTCCTCGACCGCTATGGCATCGGCACCCCCACGTTCGCCCTGCACGAGCACAACGAGGCGAGCGCCGTGCCGCGCCTGCTCGAGCGGCTGCGTAGCGGCGACGCCGTAGCCGTCATCAGCGACGCCGGTACGCCGCTGGTGTCCGACCCTGGCGGGCGACTGGTGGCCGCCGCGAGCGACGCCGGCCTGCGCGTCGTTCCCATTCCCGGCGCGTCGGCCACCCTTGCCGCCCTGGTGGCAAGCGGGCTGGCGGCGCACCCCTTCACGGTGCTCGGCTTTCCCGACCGCAAGGGGCGGGGGCGCGAGGATACCCTCGCCCTGTCCGCACGACTGCCCCATGCGGTGGTGCTTTTCGAGTCTCCCAATCGGTTGGTGGACACGCTGCGTGACCTGGCCGCCATTGCCGGGCGCGAGCGGCGGGTGGCGGTGGCGCGCGAGCTCACCAAGCACTTCGAGGAAATCCGCCGCGGAACGCTCGAGGAGGTCGCCGCGTATTACGAAGCGGTGCCCCCACGCGGGGAAATCGTGTTCGTGCTCGACGGCGCAACGGCCGCGGAACCCACGGAAGACGGCCTGCGTGCCACTGCGGCGGCAATGCGGGAGCAGGGCTTCCGCCCGCGGGACATCGTTCGCATGCTCATGGACGAACACGGCGCCAGCCGCAACCTCGCCTATCGTCTCGCCCACGACACCTAGCCGGTCCCGCATGCGCGTCACGCAGCGCTCGTCCCGTCTTCTCCTGCTCGCTGCGTGCGTCGCCCTGCCCATGGGGCTGCTCGCCGCGCGTCCGCCGCGGGTGTTGCCGTTAGCCGTCGCGTCTGCGGGGCCGGGACGGCTGGCCATTGCCCGGCTGCAGTACGAGGGCGGGGGCGACTGGTACGCCAACCCGTCCAGCCTGCCCAATCTCATTCGTGCCATTGCCGAGCGCACGGCGCTGCCCATCGAGCGCGCCGAAGCCAAGGTCACCCTCACCGACTCGGCGCTCTTCGACTTCCCGTTTCTGCACGCCACCGGGCATGGCGAAATGAAGCTGAGCGAGGTGGAGGTGCGCCGGCTGCGCGAGTACCTCACCCGCGGCGGCTTCCTGCACGTCGATGACAACTACGGCCTCGACGAAAGCTTCCGCCGGGAGATCGCGCGCGTCTTCCCCGACCGGCCGTTGGTGGAGGTGCCCTTTTCGCACCCCATCTACCGCATCGTCTACGACTTCCCGACCGGGCCGGTCAAGGTGCACGAACACGACGGCAAGCCGGCCAAGGGCTACGGGATCTTCATCGGCAACCGGCTGGCGCTGTACTACACGTTTTCCGCCGATCTGGGCAACGGGTGGGAAGACGTGGGCACCTACCCCGATCCGCCGGCGCTGCACGAGCAGGCGCTGCGCCTCGGTGTCAATCTTTTCACGTATGCGGTGACCAGCCGCGTGCAACCGTGAGCCGCGCATGACCGCACCTGCTCTTGGCGGCCTTTCCGGCCTGTCGTCGGCGCCTGGCGCGCCAGCCGGGCGCGCCCTCGCTACGCGCCTCGACGAGCAGCGCCAAACCCTGGCGGTGCGCGGCACCGCGGCGTCGGTCCTGCTGGCCGTGGCGCTGCTCGGTACCGTGGTGGCGCTGTCGGCGCTCCTGCTGGCCAACGGCCGCTGGATCGATCTCCCCGCGGCGCTGCCGCTGCT
>ERZ1022729.26-NODE-26-length-17101-cov-6.361082_pt1 | contig 17101 bp, 10 predicted proteins | sample MGYA00520880_ERZ1022729 | MGnify/ENA primary metagenome ERZ1022729 (study PRJEB33162, sample SAMN09537598) | freshwater metagenome | isolation source: freshwater | place: Canada:Alberta | collected 2017-07 | study: EMG produced TPA metagenomics assembly of the...
CTGATAGGTTTATTAATCTGTTCCAATGATGAAAATACTTGCTTCTCTTTTTGGGCTGATTCAGATGGTGATGAAAAAAATATTTTTATGTCGATGATTTCAAAAATTAATGAGTATCCAGATTCACCTATTTACCATTACGGAAACTTTGAGCTAAAAGCAATTAATGCCCTAGCCAAAAAATATTCAGTTGATTGTGAATGTGTTATCAATCGTCTTATAAATGTTAATGCTTATATTTACGGTAAAATTTATTTTCCTACCAGATCAAATAGCCTTAAAGATATTGGTGAATTTCTAAATTATTGCTGGAATTCTCCTAAAGCATCGGGTTTTCAATCTATCGTTTGGCGTTATTTTTGGGAAGAAAATCATGATCCTGTATACAGAGAAACTTTGATTATATATAATCAAGATGATTGTCAAGCATTACAAAAGTTGACGAATGCAATCTACACAATTCAAGAGACGGCTCACACAAACTCCAAAGTTGACTTTGCCGATACGCCCAAACGTCTTTCCACAGAAAAAGGGAAACAAGTACATGAACAGCTTGAAGTTATCATAAAATCTGCTCATGCTGATTATGATAAAAATAAGATCAGTCTTCAAAGTATTAAAAATAATAATGAAGAAAATGACACTCAAAAAGAAAAGCAAAAAGTCGTCCGGTCTATACGTCGTAAGATAGTCCCAAAAGCCAGAAGACTTATTGAATGTCCTTCCCTAACATTGTGTCCTATACACTCTAGAACACTTTTGGAAACAACAGATGTTGTTACAAAAACGATTATCGATTTGGTATTTGAAAGAAATGGAATTAGAAAAGTTGTAGTAAAATATTGGGGAATGAAAAGCTATTGCTTAGACTGTGATCGTTATCATAGTCCACTTTTAATCAGTCAATTTAGTAATCCTCAAGTCTACGGGCATGGCTTTCGAGTTTGGGTTGCCTATCAGAGAATCGCGCTAAGAGTTGCCTATCGTACAATTGCCCAAGCGATAGAAGATCAATTTAACGAAATAGTTAATAGCGATACAGTAATGTCGTTTATAAAGTATGCTGCAAATTACTATTCTGATACCGAGACCTATCTGATCGAAATGCTACGGAAAAGTCCTATTATTCACGCTGACGAAACACCAATTACAATAGAAGGGACTGATTGGTATGTATGGGTATTTACAGATGGAATTCATGTATTGTACAAGTTGACTTCAACTAGAGAATCAAAGATTGTTAGCGAAATTTTGTCCGATTATAAGGGGGTTCTAATTTCAGATTTTTATGCTGGTTATGATGCTATTGAATGCAAACAACAAAAGTGCTGGGTTCATTTAATACGGGACTTAAATAATGATTTATGGAAATCTCCTTATGATAATGAGTATGAAAACTTTGTTTTAGAAGTCAGAAATTTAATTCTACCTATTTTTGAGTCAATTGAAAAACATGGACTTAAAAAGCGTTATCTGGAGAAATTCAAAGCTCAAGTGACCCAATTTTATGAAAATGTTATTTTAAATAAATTCTATAAATCTGAGCTAGTCATAAAATATCAAAAGAGGCTTAAAAAGTACCAAGATAGTTTATTCGTTTTCATAGAAAATGACGACATTCCTTGGCATAATAATACAGCAGAAAATGCAATAAGACACATTGCAAAACAGAGAGATATATCTGGTTCTTTTTATGAATCTCAAACTCACAGTTATTTGTTACTTGCTGGTATTTACAAAACGTGTCAATTTCAAAATAAATCTTTTTTAAAATTTCTTTTATCAGAGGAAAAGAATATCGATAGCTTTAAACAGCCTAAACGTAGTAGACTGAATACCGCTATAAACAACAACACAACAGCTAATCATGCTCAAAAAACTTCAACTTAAAGGGCTTTGCCTCGCACCTCAAATTGATTTAGATTGTACCTCTCAACTCAATATTTTAACAGGAGATAACGAACTAGATAAAACCTTATTATTTGGTCGTGGGTTGCGAGATAGTTATCCTGTTTATCGAAATGCCGATTAAAGCCTATGCTATTACCAGTTCTCCCTTAACAGGCGTTATTAAGTAAGATGAGAATGCAAGCTAAATTAGTCCATTGTTGTTTAAATAAAAACTTGTAGAAATTACTGGGAGAGAATTATAGCTGTTACTGTCGATCTCAAACAACTCTATCAAACTGATGATGCTCAATGGTTAGCAGAAACCGTTGAGCTATTAAAAATTAATGAAACTTTACGATTTGAGATTGTCACTTTATTCTGAAATAATAAAGTAGATCCCTAGTGTCAAAAATCTCAATATTCCTATGACCAGCACTGCCAGTAAACTAAAACCCGATTGGGCAGGAGATGACCTGCTTTCTCGTTTTGTTAATCTCCTGATTCAAACCAAACCGTTTTATCAGGTAATGAAATATCAAGCGCGACAGGTTTTAATTAAAACTGCGGAGAAAAATGGCGTTGCTTGGCGACAATATTGCGAAGATTTTGAACATTCTGAGGTTAAAACCCTTTTTCCCCAACTAGAAAATCCCAACGTCACCTATCCCGACTATTATCAAGTGCCTTTCCACGCCTACGATTCAGGCAATTTATCTTGGCAAGCGGCCTTTGAAGCCATTCCTGCTACCTATGCTATGGGCTTACGAATTTGGAAAGATGAACCTATTTCCTGGGAAACGGCCCATCAACGCCTGAGAAATAGTTTTTTAGAGGTTCTAGGTCGCTATAGCCCGAATAAGGTGACAGATATTTTAGATATCGGCTGTTCGGTGGGGATTTCGACCCTTTCTCTCCATCGTTACTATCAACAACGACAAACAGAACCCATTAAAACCGTCGGACTAGATTTATCTCCCTATATGCTTTCTGTGGCAAAAATCAGTGATACGGAGGGAGAAATCAGCGAATGGGTTCATAGCTTGGCAGAAAAGACTCCTTTTGCCGATAATTCCTTTGATATCGTGACTTTACAGCTTACTTTGCACGAATTACCCCGTCAGGCAACCCAAGCTATTTTTCAGGAAGCTCTGCGGATTTTGCAACCAGGCGGTGCGATCGGCATTGTGGATAATAATCCCCTTTCTCCTGTGATTCAGGGATTACCGCCCGCTTTGTTTGTGTTAATGAAAAGTACGGAACCCTGGAGCGATGATTACTATACTTTTGATGTGGAAAGTTGTCTAGAATCTGTTGGCTTTATCCACGAAACGACCGTACCCAGTGATCCCCGTCATCGGACAATTGTAGCCCGCAAACCCCTGAGTTAATCTTAATTTTAGAAAAAGGCGATCGCATTTTGGTTAACGAGAAGTTTTTTCTCGATTAACTTTAGAATAATTGTCATTACAAAATAAATGAGGGAAATGGGCAGATGAGGTCGGCAAAAAAATGGTTCAAAAAATGGGGAAGTCTGGGGCTAGGATTTATCCTCTGTTTCTTGCTAACAACTAATTTTGGATACTCCTGGTCAGTTCAGGGGCAAGATCTCTCTCTGATCGAAGAAGTTATCGGAACACCTTCCCAAACTAACTCTAAAACTCCCACCACCGAAGTAGCAAACGAACCTTCCGAATTTCCAGATGCTTTCCCTGTCAGTCTGGATGGAAAAGTTCTTTGGCAAATATCTGCTCCCATTGCAGATATTTCTCCTCAAAATAGGGCAGAAGGTCAAATCAAGCGGATTAAAAACTTGGCAGATGATTTCAGCATGAAACCTGAAGACATTAAAATCATCAAGGAGAAATCATCTTCGACAATCTATGTTAGAACTAAAGATTTTTTCCTCTTGTCTATCACTCCTGAAGATGCCAAAATAGCGGGGATTCCTCAACAAGCTTTAGCCGAAAAATATCGAACGATTCTGCTGGAGGCGATCGCGGAGTACCAACAACGCCGAAGTGGTTCTAATGTTTTTCGTTCCTTGGGATGGATGCTTTTAGCAACCCTGGCCTTGGGCGTATTACTATATTTTATCAACCGATTTTTTGCGTTAATCCTAATTCCCTTAACTCAGTTCGATAACTTAATTGGACAAAGGATCAGAGGACTCAGTTTTGGTACAAAAACTAAGGCCTTAATTATTCAATCCATTCGTTTTTCGATTAATTTTTGCAAACTGGTTAGTTATTTATCTCTAGTCTTTTTTTATATTACTTTTATCTTATATCTCTATCCATTTTCTAATGATTATTCTCTTAAATTTAAAAGTTTTATAGAAAACAATGTTCATCAGATAGTGAGTGCTTTTTTAGGTTACTTGCCGAATCTCTTCATGATTGGATTAATTGTGATTATTACTTACTATATTGTGAGAGTTAATCATATTATTTTCTCAGAAATAAAAGAGGGGGGAATTAGAATTCCAGGCTTTTATGATGATTGGGCAGAACCGACTGGTCGCCTGACGACTGTGTTAATTTTGATTATGGGAGTTATGATTGCTAGTCCCTATTTACCAGGCTTCGATAGTCCTGCTGCTAAGGGAATTACTCTGTTTATTGGGGTTCTTTTCTCCTTGGGATCTTCAGGTGCGATCGCGAATATTGTCTCAGGAATTTTATTAATTTATACACGAGCCTTTCGTGTGGGAGACTTTGTAGAAATTGAAGGAATCCGAGGAATCGTGGTAGAAAATACCTTATTAGTCACTCGAATCAAGACCTATTTGAATGAAGTGGTTAGTATCCCTAATTCTAAGGTTTTGACTAGTACCGTGACTAATTTAACCATCGGTATTGATAAAAAAACGCCTGGTGTCATTATTAAAACAACTGTCACACTAGGATATGATAATCCCTGGCGCAAAATTCATGAAACCCTCTGCCAAGCGGCCCTGAAAACTAGCGATGTCCTCAAAGAACCTGCTCCTTTTGTATTACAAACCGAATTGAGTGATTTCTATGTTGCTTATACCCTACACGCCTATGTTAAGAATACCAATACTTTGATGCTGACCTATTCGGAATTACATCAAAATATTCAAGATTGCTGTAATGAAGTCGGTATTGAAATTATGTCTCCTCACTTCAGTACTCTGCGGGATGGCAATCATACAACAATCCCTGAAAAATATCTAGAATCTGATTATCAAGCTCCAGGTTTTCGGGTAGAAGGAATGAAATAAAATGCGATAATAATTCAAAAAAAGTTATTAATACAGGGTAATAAGTATTGAATAAGCTGCGATCACGGTTATCTTGTTGATTTATGTTTAAAAATGCGATCGCGTTTCTCCCCCTCCTACTTTGTAAATTGGGGTCAACCCTAGACGGCTTTAACCATCGGTTCGGACGCAAAGAGATTGAGACCCAACGCTTGAGACAGAAATTTGGTCACCAGTTGACCTTTAACGCTATTACCCGCTTCATCCAGGGGAGGCGCAAAACAACCTAATCCACCTTTGCCTGGAGAAACCACCACCATACCGCCACTTACCCCCGTTTTGCCAGGTAAACCTGTTTCATATAACCAGTCTCCCGAATTTTCATAGAGTCCTGCTGTTACCATTACCGCGAGAACGTGTTGGCAGTGGATCGCATCAATAATTCGTTCTGAAGTGATGGGATTTACCCCTCCGTTGGCTAGGGTGGCGGCCATGACAGCCAGATCCTTGGCAGTAACGTTTAAAGAACACTGTTTGGTATAAATATCCGTTGCCTGAATGGGGTCAAAAAAGATACGGTCATAGGCTTGGAGTAATTTTGCAATACCCTGGTTGCGTTGATTGGTGGCAGATTCTGATTGATAGACTTCTTCGTTTAGGGTTAATTTTCGGCCTGCAAATCGGGATAATCCATCCTGGATGAATTGCCATTTTTCGGCGGCAGTATCCCCTGGGGCCAGACTGGTCGCCGCGATCGCGCCCGCATTCACCATTGCATTACTGGTTCCTTCTTCAATACGTTCAATGGCAATGACCGAATTAAAAGGTAGCCCCGTACTTCTGACTCCCAGTTTTTCCCGTGCAACATCTTCGCCGATCGCATGACAAATTAGGGCAAAAACAAAGGGTTTAGACACACTCTGGATCGAGAATTCATAGTCTCCATCTCCCACTGTATAAATATTGCCATTGGTTTCAACAATACAAATGCCAAACAGATCGGCAGGAACCTCGGCTAGGGCGGGGATGTAATCTGCAACTTTTCCTTCTGTAATGGATTTAAAGCGATCGTGTGCCTGGGCAACTAGGGACGTTACCAATTCGACGGGAGGCAAATGACCTGTGGAGACAATGGGGTGTTCAGTCATCTCGTTAATGGAAAGTTGGGAGTTGATCATTCTGATTTTGGATGCGATAAAATAGGAGGGCGACTAAGCTTTAATGATATTTTTATCGTTATTACTTACCATTAGTCTAATTTATTTTAAAAATTATTATACATTCTCAATAATCTTTAATTTGATGGATTTAACGTTCTTTTACTATGACTTACGAACCGCTCCATCATAAATATCGTCCCCAAACTTTTGCAGATTTGGTCGGACAAGAGGCGATCTCGACGACCCTAACGAATGCCTTACTGAGTGAGCGCATTGCCCCTGCCTACCTATTCACAGGGCCGAGAGGAACGGGAAAGACCTCTTCTGCCCGAATTTTAGCAAAATCGCTCAATTGCATTGCGGGAGATAAACCCACTCCAACTCCCTGCGGAAAGTGTGAAATTTGTCAGGCGATCACCAAGGGAAATGCCCTAGACGTGATCGAAATTGACGCGGCGAGTAATACGGGGGTCGATAATATTCGAGAAATTATTGAGCGATCGCAATTTTCGCCTGTTCAATGTCGTTACAAAGTTTATGTAATCGACGAGTGTCATATGCTCAGTACAGCGGCGTTTAATGCCCTTTTAAAAACGCTAGAAGAACCGCCCGATCGCGTTATTTTTGTGTTAGCAACGACCGATCCTCAAAGGGTTTTACCGACTATTATTTCCCGTTGTCAACGCTTTGATTATCGTCGGATTCCCTTGCATTCAATGGTGTCCCATCTTCGGGTAATTGCTAATAATGAAAGTATTAACATTAATGATGAAGCTGTCACCCTAGTTGCCCAGATTTCTAATGGCGGATTACGGGATGCAGAAAGTTTATTAGACCAATTAAGTTTACTAGCAGGAACCGTTGATCCTGAAAAGGTTTGGGATTTGGTGGGGGCGGTTCCCGAACAGGATTTATTATCACTCCTTAATGCGATCGCCTCGGATAATGCGGAAACGGTTTTAGATTGCTGTAGGCATTTGATGAATCGGGGACGGGAACCCCTGGTGGTGTTGCAAAATTTAGCGGGATTTTATCTCAATTTATTAATTGCCAAAACTGCTCCGAATCGGCCCGATTTAGTGGCTGTGACGGCTCCGACTTGGCAAAAATTGACAGCGATCGCGCCAAGCTGGGAATTAGGCACTATTTTACAGGGACAGCAACAACTCAAGGAAAGTGAGTCGCAATTACGGAATACCACCCAACCCCGTCTTTGGTTAGAAGTTACTTTACTCAATCTTTTGCCGTCTGCTTGTCGCACCGTTCAAACCGTTGTTCAATCTTCGATCGTCCAATCTATTCAAGCTCAACCCCGTCAAGCGATCGCGGCTCCTGCTGTGGTTACGCCTGTTAGTCAAGTTGTAGCGCATTCTGTTCAACCTATCCACCCCTCAGTTTCCCATTCCCAATCGAATGAAAGCTCACCGAGTCCAGCAACGCCCACTCCAGAACCCATTCAGTCAGTTTCCCTTGATTCTTCGGCTTCTCTTGTTGATATTTGGCAAGCCATGTTAGCCCAACTGAGTAACTTGACCCAGTCTTTGGTGCGATCGCATGGACATCTGGTGAGTTTAGAGGAAAATTCGGCCCAGGTCGGCATTAAAACCGAACCGTTGTTGAGAATTGCCCACGGAAAAATCCCCGAATTAGAAACAGCCTTTGCTCAAGTTTGCGGGAAAACCATTCGGGTTAAGTTAATCGTCAATGCAGGCGCAAATGGGACGACTCAAACCACGACTCAAACCGTAAATCAAAATGTTTCCGTTAATCCGCCTCCCCCGCGATCGCCTCAAACCGAAAAAATCCCCCCCATCAACCCAACCCCTACTAACGGTAATCATTCAACGATTTCTCCTAAATCGGGTTTAACTTCTACCTCTCCGAGCAAAACAGTTCAAACACTTTCTAGCCCTAAAAACGTTGTTGCAACCAAAGCTACTCCTGTTGTTTCCATTGTCGAAACCCCGACTATTTCCTCCGAAGCCTACACCAACAATGACCTCAAAAAAGCCGTCGAAAGCCTCGCCAAAGCCTTTGAAGGAGAAATTGTTTCCCTGGATCAGTCATTTAATGCTGAAAATGATAAAATTAAGCCTGAAACACAAATGATAGTATCTTCCTTGATAATGCCTAGACCTGAAACCCCTAAACCTCTGATTCACGGTCGTCCCCCACTAACGGAGGCGATCGATGATGATATGCCCTTCTAGTAATCGTTGATTTTAGAGAAAAACTCAGAAATTATCTGGATTTGATAATTCTTTTGTGTTCTACTAAAAAAATTCGATATACTACAGGAATCTTGTAATCTTTTTTTCGTCAATTAAATATTTATATCGATCTTACAAATCGTCGAATAGTAAAAAAAGCTATTTTTCAATATCTTAAAAAAATTAATGATTTTCAGATTCATTTTTAAATAATAAAATCTTTATACAATCAATAACCTATGACTCTTTTGTATTGTAGTAAAACCGATAAAAAAATTGTTCTCCATCAACAAATCGCTTCTAGTGGAGAAGGACACATCTGGACAACGGAAGATGCTCAGATTTTAGCTAAAATTTATCACGCTTCTACGCCACAACGCCAAGAAAAATTAAAGGTGATGTTTCAACATCCCCCCGAAGACCCTAATCAAGGAAAAAATCATATTTCTTTTGCCTGGCCCCAATCTCTCTTAATAGGTAAAGATGGGGTGATTAGGGGTTTTTTGATGCCCAAAATAGAAGACGGAAGGGAGTTAATTGATGTTTATAATCCGCGAAGACGCAATAAGGTTGGACTCAAAATAGATTGGCATTTTCTCCATGTGGTTTCCCATAATATTGCTTCTATTATTCATTCCATCCACGAAGCAGGATATGTTTTAGGAGATATTAAACCCCAAAATATTTTGGTGAATAGTCAAGCTGTTCCTTCGATTATCGATACGGATTCTTTTCAAGTGACAAATCCTAAAAACGGTCATATTTATCGATGCTTAGTCGGATCAGAGGGTTTTACTCCGCCCGAATTACTGAATCAAGATTTTTCCAAGGTCAATCAAACTGAAGTTCATGACCGCTTTCGTTTAGGTGTCGTCATTTATTATCTTTTATTCGGTTCCCATCCTTTTCAGGGGAAATGGATCGGGCCAGGCGACTCTCCAGAGTTAACGGAATTAATTCGTAAGGGTTCTTGGGCCTTTGATATTAAAGGATTTATTCGACCCTCGCCCTTAACGATTCCTTTGAGTGTCCTGCATCCTCGTCTAAAAGAGTGTTTTATCAAGTGTTTTAGCGAAGGTTATCACAATCCTCGACAAAGACCGACGGCTGAAGAGTGGCAAACATCGCTCCAAGTTGCGCTTCAGGAGCTTAAACAATGCGAGCAACAAAGCCGACACTTTCATCATGCGGGCAATCCCCACTGTTATTGGTGTAAACGTCAAGAAGAGTTAAATTTTGATATTTTTGGGGATCAAAATAAGGTTGAAGTTAGGGCAAATCCGATTAGAAAGGATGTTTTTCGTCAATCTACCCCGTCCTCGGTGGGCGTTGCCCCCTATCCCAGCAGAAAACTGACTAATCGTAGATATCCTCATTTGCAAAATTATCCTCCACAACCGTCCTCAATGATGCCCTATTCTTATGCAAAGAAGGGAAATATGAGCTATCAAGTTTTCATGAATTTCAATCGATATGCTGCTCCTGTCCTCAAAAGTTTGCCTTGGGTTGCGGGTATTTTGATCCTTGGTTTTCTTGTTCAAGAGTTTCCCCAGTCTAAATCTCGTGAAAACCTACGACCGAATGTTATCGGTATTCCGATTTCTAGTAATCCTGACGATGCGATCGCCTATAATGAGCGGGGTTATCGACGATATAAGAGGGGGGAATATTTTGGTGCGCTCACAGATTTTAATAAAGCTATCCAGATTAATCCTGATTTAGCTGATGCTTATCTGAATCGCAGGTTAGTCAATGAGGTGTTGGGCAATGAACAATCATCGGAGCGAGATTTATTAAAGGCGATCGCGATCGCGCCTGATAATCCTCGTATCTCATCTTTATCTAGGGAAAACAAAGATTTGCTAAAGGATATTAATACTAATATCAAAACAACCTTAGAGGCTGAGCTATTTAAACTTCCTGAAAATAAAGACAGTCGTATAAGTCAGTCCATCGAAAAAAAAATATCCCTCAAGAACAAATCTAAGGCGATTAATGCTAAAGAAGATTTGCTTTCCACCATTGCTACTACTCGAAAATCGTCTTCAAAAGAAGGCCATTCAGAAGCGTTACAGGCCTTAGAAGATTATCATAATTTATTAGCGAATAAAACTTCTTTTAAGACTCCTGATATTATTAATACTGACAAAATTTCAAAAAATAATCAAAAATCTTCTGATAAATCGATTAATAAAAACCCTAAAAAACCCCTAACATTAAATTCAAGCTTAGCCTCTTCTTTTTTACAGCGAGGAACCTATTATAAAAGTTTAGGTATTTATCCAGAGGCGATTAAAAACTTTGAACAAGCCTATTTGTTATTACAAAAAGATGGTCATTTTGAGGAGGCGACAACGGTTGAAGCAATGATCAGAAAACTGCGAACTTCACCCATTCCTGATTAATTTCACTATTGGACTAAGGTTTTAAGGATGTTATTCTAGTTTTTAATCCTATCAGAACGCTAGACACTGTTTTTAATTTTATTTAGATGGATTTGTAAAGAGATACAGTAAACTGAGATATAGATGAACTCAAAAAGTATTGATAAGTAATGAACCTGCTTTCCACGCAAGTAGAATCTATCATCGATAAAGTTCCTCTCCAAATTGCGAGAGAGGCGGGTTTGCGCGAAGCGATCGCGCTAATTGCCAAAAATTCTAGTCAGAGCCACTATGTCGTTGTTGTGGAAGAAAATCGTCTAGCGGGAATTTTAACGGAACGAGATGTGGTGCAGTGGATCGCCAAGGGCATTGATTTGGACAGTGCGACCGTCAATGATGTATTAAAATCTTCAGTGATCGCGATCGGGCTATCCCAAGCTCAAAATTTGCTTAAAAATCTGCCCCAACTGATTCAATTTTTTCAAAAATATCAGATCCGTTATTTACCTGTTCTGGATAATGAGAATAAATTTTTTGGCATTATTTCTGGAGAAAGTCTTGATTTATGGTTCCATTCTAGAAATTTAGCCTTAGATCAATCGGCTCAAGTCCCCATGATCACAGATTTAATCACTCCCCGCGATCGCGGAGCCTTAGAGCTAGAAGAATCAGAATTTCTATTTTGTGGGATTTCTCTCGATACAATTATGAAAAATGTATCCGAGGGAATTGTCATCTTGAGCAAATCAGGAGAAATTATTTTTGCCAATGTCGCCGCAGGCCAAATGTTTAACCTTCCTGCTGAGCAATTAATTGGGGTGAGCTTGGGTATTCCGATTTCTTTGAATAACATCTTTGAGATGGAAATTATTCGACGCAGCGGAGAAATTGGAGTAGGGGAAGTCCAAGTCTCCCAGTTTATCTGGGATTGTCAATCCTGTTATTTTGTTTCTCTCAGAGATATTACGGCGCGAAAAAGAGCGGACAACCAACTTTGGCAGAGTCAACAACGTTACCGAATTTTAGCAGAAACGGTTCCCAATCTTATTTGGCTGACGGATAGCAATGGCACAATTACGGAAGTTAATCAACGTACCCAGCAGTATTTTGGGAAATCTTTAGAAGAGATTCAAACTGACGGTTGGTTACAATTCATACATCCCGATGACCGTGCCATCGTCGAAGAAAGTATCTTTACCGCCGATTTACTGTATCAGCCCTATTCTTTGGAATATCGACTACAACGGTTAGATGGCGTTTATCGTTGGCATTTGGCTCAAGTACTGCCTCTTTGTGATATTTGGGATGAACTCAGAGAATCAACGATGTGGCTCGGTTCCTGTACGGATATCGAGGCTTTGAAACAAACGGAAGTTTTATTACAACAAAAGGCTAATCAGGAAGATTTAATTAAAAAAATTACCCAACGAATTCGGGAATCCTTAGATTTAAAAGAAGTCCTTAATACAACGGTAGAAGAAGTTCGACGGTTTTTAGGAGCCGATCGCGTTCTGATTTATCAGGTTTTTCCAGGGGGAACGGGAGCCGCGATCGCAGAATCCGTAGGGGGAGATTGGATCAAAGTACTGGATATTGTTTTTCCCGAAGAAATTTTTCCTGAAGAAAATTATGAGCGTTATGCTCAAGGAAGAATTTTTGCCCTCAATGACCGAAAGGATGGCCCTATTTTGGAGTGTCTGGCAGAATTTCTGGAAACCATTCAAGTACAAGCAAAATTAGTAGTTCCCATTGTCCAAAACAATAAACTCTGGGGTTTAATCATTGCCCACCAATGTTCTAGTCCCCGACAGTGGCAAGAAGAAGAAATCAATATTTTTCGGCAAATTGCGGTTCAATTGGCGATCGCGATCCAACAATCTGAACTATATGAACAATTGCAAGCCGAACTTAAGCAACGGAAACAAATTCAAGCAGAGCGACAGAAACTAGATTTAGTTGTTGAAAATAGCTCAGAATTCATCGGAATAGCGACTTTATCAGGAGAAATAACCTTTATTAATCGTGCAGGACAGAAATTAGTCGGCATAGAATCCACGACGAATATTCAACAACTCACTATTTTAGATTTTTTTCCATTAGAAGATCGCCCCTTTTTCCAAAATGAGGTGTTGCGCCTTGTCTTCCAAGAAGGTCAGTGGGAAGGAGAACTTAACCTGTGGCATTTCGAGACCCAACAATTAATTCCCGTACTTTGTAATGCTTTTCTGATTAAAAACCCCAAAACAGGTGAGCCGTCCCATATTGCCAGTGTTATTCGAGATATTACCCATATTAAACAGGCAGAGCAGGATATCCTCAATGCTCTTGAAAAAGAAAAAGAACTTGGTGATCTGCGATCGCGGTTCATCTCAATGGCTTCCCACGAATTTCGCACTCCCTTGTCCATTATTTCCTCCTCAACAGGCATTATGGAAAACTATTACCAACGCCTGAGCGAAGAAAAAAAACAACAACACTTCAAGCGCATCCAATCCAGTATCAAACACATGATCGAACTACTGGATGATGTCCTTACCATGAGCAAGGCTGAAGCCGAGAAAATAGCGTTTAATCCCCAATCTCTAGATATATTTGCTTTTTGTCAAGACTTAATTGCAGAATTACAACTTAGTAGCAGTGAACATACTATTATTTTTACTATTTTAGGAACCCAAGAAATTAACACTCAAGACTCTTTGTTCTTGGAATTCGATCCTAAACTTATGCGACAAATTTTAACCAATCTGTTGACTAATGCTATCAAATATTCTCCATCAGGATCGAATATCGACTTTAGCCTCAAGGTGGAAGAATGGGAGCTAATTTTTGAAATTAAGGATAAAGGTATTGGTATTCCCGTTGACGACTTAAATAAACTTTTTACCACCTTTCATCGTGCAACTAATACGGGAAATATTCAAGGTACGGGTCTTGGGCTGGCGATCGTCAAAAAATGTGTTGATTTACATCAAGGAAAAATTGGAGTTCATAGTGTTTTGAATGAAGGAAGTACTTTCACTTTTAGCCTTCCTAGAGTCTTCAAATCTCAATAGTGCGAGCCTCCTCTAAAATACAAAATGCGATCACCTACTTTTGATGATCTAAACGCGATCGCTAACTTGGATTCGGTTCTATCATTTGTCGAAAAGCTGGGGCGATGATTCTGTGAAACTTCTGCCTAAAACTGCGATCGCGAAAATCTAGTCTTTTTCAATCTTTTGAGTAATAATGAAAAAAGTATGAGAACCATTTTTCACCCCTTTTATGACAAGCCTCCATTCCCCCGAAATCGAATCAGGGGTTTCACCCCAAACCATCCCATCGATTAAACCCCTAGAAACCGTCAGCAAAAAGCCCTCTAATCACTTTCGGTCAATCTTCGCCTCAACCTTTTTGACCATATTTTTCGCAGAAATGGGGGATAAAACCCAACTCAGTACCCTGCTGATCAGTGCCGAATCCCGATCGCCTTGGGTCGTCTTTTTGGGATCAGCCCTAGCCCTCATCGCCACCAGCCTACTCGGAGTGTCCATTGGTTATTGGATCGCCCGCAGATTATCTCCCAAAACCCTCGATTTGGCCGTCGCTATCTTACTATTATTTATTACAGGCTTACTCTTAGGAGATGTGATTAATAGCTAATTTTGGCAATATTTGGCTCATTTAGTTTAGATTTTACAGAGGGAAATAAAATGGATTGGCAACTTTTTGGTTTAAGTTTTATTACGGTGTTTCTCGCAGAAATTGGCGATAAAAGTCAATTAGCCGCGATCGCATTAGGTGGCAGTTCCGAATCTCCCCGTGCGGTTCTCTTAGGTTCCATTGTCGCCCTGATTTTAGCAAGTTTTCTCGGAGTCATTGCGGGGGGCAGTATGGCCCAGTTTTTACCCACTAAAATTCTCAAGGCGATCGCCGCGATCGGGTTTGCGGTCATGGCTTTAAAATTACTTTGGCCAGAAACCGAATCCTGATTTACCCGTGCCATCAAAAGAAACAAAAAATTATAGAATATTAAGTTTGACTATTGACAACTCAGAATTTTTCCTGAACTCATTTTTTTTTGAATCTGTTTTTGGCGATTAGGATTTGGTTTTCCGTAGGTATTAATCCGACTAATTTCTTCAGGAGTGGGAAGAGGATTTAAAGTTTCTTCTGCTAAATCACTGAATAAAACCACCGAAGTAATTTTAATTTTCTTTTCTTGATTCTGAGTATAAAAATCTCGATAGGTTTCCACCACTTTTTGCCATTGAGCAGGGGGACAATAACTACGGTCAATTAAAAGCGTGATTTCAGAAGCCGCAAAAACTTTTACAATAATTAAGCCTGAGATCAAAAATACTAACCAACCTGTTCCGATAATGGTCATTAATGTTCGATTGAGTGATTTTTCCATGACAACAACTCCTAGCTAATTAGGGAGAAATATCGATACTTTCTCCCCTAAATTCCTTTCTTTATAAATTAACCTGAAATAATCCTTTTAGTAATTCTCGAACATTTTCAGGGTTTCCTGTTTTAACCGTTGATTCCCTCAGAGCCGCGATCGCATTTAACTCGTCTTGATTCACTTCCCCGTAGGCGATTGGATAAACTCGTACACCACTGTATTCAATAATATTCTTAATTTGATCGAAATTAAAACCCCGATTAGTTTGTCCATCGGTTAAAAGTAACAGATAAAATTTACCATTGGGATTAGCTTTTTTTTGCTCCATTAATTTAGAAAGACCGACCATCACACCATCATACATTGCCGTTGAGCCATTAGCTTGCAAGCTATCTACAGCCGCTAAAAAACGCTTATGTTGCATTTGATCAAAGGGAGCAAGAGGAACGAGATCAATGGGTTGATCGCCATAGGAAACCAGCCCCACATAATTACCTGCATTAATTTCTGCACTGGCAATGCGTAATCCTTCTTTAACGGCATTTAATGGCGTACCCTCCATTGAACCACTGGTATCAATTACCGTCATTAAATAAACCGTTTGTCCTGCATCTTTTTGTTGTTTCCAAAAAGTTTGAGCCGTTGTTAAAACATCACCTTTAGGAATAGGAGGAATTTGTTTTTTCTGTAAATAATCGGTCACTTCTTTTCCCAGAGGAGGAGCTAATTGTTGCATCGCTGAAGACTTGGCAAACTTAGCAAATTTTTCTAAAGCTTGTTGTTGTTCTGCTGTTGTCCATTTGAAGGCGACTAAAGGACTATTATGAGTCAATCCAAAGGGAATAAAAGTCGATTGGGCAAATTCAGGTGACTTTTTGAGGGAAACATAGCTAAAATTTTCGGTAACAAAGGCGGGTAATTTTTCAGGATTGCGTACCGCAATATCTTTTAATTCCAAGGTAGTTAATCCCGTCACTAAAACCTGTTTTTGAAATTGTTTAAAGAGAGAATTTACCTGGGGGGATTCTAAATCTGAAACGGTCAAAGGTTTGTCATCCGTTTGATGACCCGCCGATCGCCAAAAAATCGTATAAAGTAAATTTAATCCACTGGAACTGGTGTAAGGGTTGGTATAACCAACCGATATTTTTCCTGCAACAATGGCATCTAACAGTTTATCAAAAGTTACTTCTTCTGACCCAAAATTATCCTGTTTTGCTTTTGCACTTAACAAAATGCCTGGTTGATTAGGAACCAGTTCAGGTGTTATTTCTTTGGTTTCGACTCCCGCACTTTTTAGCATGGCAATCCATAACTGATTAGAGGGTGTATAAGCAGCTGGTTTTGCCACTTTTTCGGCAATCATGCGTTGAGAAATTCCTGAAGGAAGATTCCGAATACCGACTTGAATTTTTTTGCCTGATTCAGTTTTAAGATTTTGAGCATTAAACTTTTCGGCTACATCCACTAACCAGCGTTCATCTTCTTTTTCGGCATTCCCTTTATCAGGAGAGGTAAAAATTTCTACATAAGCAATATTAGGATCGTTGGTCGGAGATACGCCATAAAGTGGATATTTATCAATCGGCGGCAAGGGATCTACAATATTTTTAACGGAATAATTTTGAGCAACTTGATCGGAAACGACATTATTAGTAACGGAAATTTTAGGTATTACTTCATTTTGTAAAACCTCGGTCGCTTGTTCAAAGGAATTAACATTTGCAACATTTCCTGAACAGGCCCACAACAAAGAAAAACATAATCCTATTAGAAAACAAAAACTGAGAAATGACTTTTTCATAGTGTTCATAATCTGTCTCTTATACACATCTGACGCTGCC
>ERZ1022729.27-NODE-27-length-16952-cov-7.565840_pt1 | contig 16952 bp, 12 predicted proteins | sample MGYA00520880_ERZ1022729 | MGnify/ENA primary metagenome ERZ1022729 (study PRJEB33162, sample SAMN09537598) | freshwater metagenome | isolation source: freshwater | place: Canada:Alberta | collected 2017-07 | study: EMG produced TPA metagenomics assembly of the...
GGATATTTCTTTCTCTTTTTTACCAAAAATTTAATTTTCGGACAAGTCTAATTCATATCGTGATTCAGCAACGCCAAGATTGTCTTTGTCCATCAATCATCCCCATGTCCCCAAAATATCCCAATCCTCCGACATTACCAACTTTTAAACAGGAAAATCTTTGGTTACAGGCCCTAACCCATCGTTCCTACGCCAACGAAAATCCAGGCAATGAACATAATGAACGCCTTGAATTTTTAGGGGATGCGATTCTGCAATTTGTTGTGGGAAATTTTTTGTATCAGCGTTATCCCCATTTTGCCGAAGCCGAATTGACTCGATTGCGATCGCAATTAGTGGATGAAAAACAATTAGCTAAATTTGCCCAAGTTTTAAAGATTGGGGATTTTATTCGTTTAGGAAACGGAGCGAAAAGAAGTGGAGAACAACAGAATCCTTCTCTACTGAGCGATACCTTGGAAGCCATTATTGGAGCCTATTTTCTCGATGCGGGCTTGGAACCTGTGCGCGAATTTATCCATACTTTGCTCTTAGGGGTTGTAGAAGAGTTTCAGACGACAAATTCTCCTCACTTTAAACATAATTTAGTCGATGTTAAAAATCAGTTACAGCAGTGGGCTTTGGCCGAGTTTGGGGTGCTGCCTGAGTATTTTTTGATCGACGAAACGGGCCCCGATCATGCGCGGGAATTTATCTTTGGTGTCCGTATTCGGGATAAAGTTTACGCCCAGGGCAAAGGAGCTAGAAAACAAGAAGCCACGAAAGCCGCCGCGATCGCCGCTCTCGAAAAAATTTACGGTTAATTGGCCAAATTCTACTGAATTGCTAAAGAATTTCCCGAACGATCCACTACCATAATGTCCCATTGACCCTTGTTCGCCACTTCAAAGGCAATGCGATCACCGTCGGCACTAATGGTAGGATTCCGGGTTTCGGTATTTAAAGTTGGCGTTAAATCTCGCTTTTGTTGGGTTTCGCGGTCATAGAGATAAATATCGGATTTTCCCTGACGACTGGCGGTAAAAACGATGTAACGGCCATCTTCGGAAATGGAGGGATGGGAGGCAATTTCATCCAAGGCATTTAAGCCAGGTAAATCCATCAAACGACGAGTTTGGGCGTTAAATAAATAAATACTCTGGGAACCGTTGCGATCGGAGACAAAAACTAGATAAGGTGACGAAATTTGGGGCGTTAATTCCTCAGAAGGACTATTTAAGCCGCGTCCTGCATTATCGAAGGGAAAGTTCAAATAACGGGGATAACCGCCACAACTGGTTAAAAGGGTGGTTAATAAAATGATGAGAATTAAGCTAAAATTTCTCCACATTTGGCAATAAATGAAGATTGAGTCAGGATAATCACAAACTTAGTCGCTCCCTTAATAGTTTAGGGTATTTTTTGCTTTCTTCGTTGGGATGCGATCGCCGAAGTTGTTTTGTTTCCGACAGTTTGAGGTGAGAGCGATATGTTAGTCTATGTTACTGAAGTTTTTTACTGGCGATCGCGACTAAGTTGGCTGAACAGGGTATTAGCGTTAATCCCGTTTCTGCCTATTACCATGATCATTTGTTTATTCCTGGGTCACGGGCATCGGAGGTCATGGATTTATTGAAGGGATTTTCAGAAAATTAAGTTCTGGATAAAATTTGATTTCCGATTTGCTTTCTGGAGTGCGATCGCCTTTATAAAATACAGCAGATTGCGTTAAGATGACAGACGAATTCTTTGTAGAAAATATATTATGTCCTTGTTCTGTAATGAGTCTAATCACAAAATGCTGTATTCAATTTTTAATAAAAAGAGAAATTTCAAGTATTCGATGGTTTTGCGTAAATATAGGGTGATTTGGGTTTAAAATTATATCAATAAAGGACATAATATATTTTCTACGATGATTTTACCTGTTATAACGGCTTAGTGAAAAATATCGAGATCAAGAAAACTTTTTTAGAAAGAATAACGACATAATTTATGAATAATTTGTTAGAAAATTACACTCCCATTCCCGTCGCGTCACCAGGCTTTAAGTCTGGATTTATTGGCATTGTGGGCCGTACCAATGTGGGAAAATCGACCCTGATGAATCAATTAGTGGGTCAAAAAATTGCCATTACTTCCCCCGTTTCCCAGACAACTCGTAATCGACTGAAGGGAATTCTGTCAACGGATCAGGCTCAGATGATTTTTGTGGATACGCCTGGTATTCATAAGCCTCACCATGAATTAGGAAAGGTTTTGGTCAAAAATGCTAGAAGTGCGATTAATTCCGTTGATTTATTATTATTTATTGTGGATAGTTCCGTTCCCGCAGGCGGCGGCGATCGCTTTGTGACTGAACTGTTAGAAAAAACCGAAACCCCCATTATTTTTTGCTTAAATAAAACCGACCAACAAACCGAAAATATTGAAGCCCTAGATGGGAGTTATCAAGCATTGAACCTAAATAAAACTTGGCCAATTGTTAAATTTTCGGCTTTAACAGGCGACGGACTAGATTCGTTACAAAACTTAATTTTAGAAAGATTGGAAGAAGGCCCCTATTATTATCCCCCCGATTTAGTGACCGACCAGCCCGAACGGTTTATTATGGGCGAATTAATCCGTGAACAAATTTTATTGCAAACCCGCCAGGAAATACCTCATTCAGTGGCGATCGCGATCGAAAAAATCGAAGAAACTTCCCAACGAACCAGTATCTATGCCGCCATTACCGTCGAAAGATCTTCCCAAAAAGGCATCCTCATCGGGAAACAGGGAACCATGCTTCAGGCGATCGGGACAGCCGCTCGTCAGCAAATTCAGAAATTAATCGCAGGAGACGTTTATCTAAAGTTATTTGTCAAAGTTGAACCCCAATGGCGACAATCTCGACAACAATTGCTAGAATTTGGTTATCGCATCGAAGAATAACTCCCTCGAAAAAATATTGAAATTAAATAAGGATATAGTTGCGGCAATCCTGGGTACATTAAAACCATGAGTGTTAGGAACTAAACCATCGGAAATTAACCTCCTCAAAGCGGCAGGAAGAGAAGACATGACCAGTCATGACCCAGGGCAAAACCAGGATAATTGGTTTGACGACGAGATGGAAGGAATCTTTAACGATTTAAACTCGGAAGATTCCAATAGCAGTTTGGATAATGATTTAGATGATTTGGTCAATCTCTTTGACGATGATTTTCCTGATGCTGAGCCATCTGCTCCTCTGTCTGCCCCCTTAAGTAGATCAACCCAAAATCCTCAACGGATGACCCTTTCTCTCGATTCTCCCAATGCGGAACTGGAAGCCCTTTTTAGTGAGAACCCCGATCTAAAAAATGCCGAACTAGACCCCTACGAAACCTCTAGTTGGTTGGATTTTGGTAGTATCCCTGACGCTGAACCGATGGGAACCCAAGCGGAAGTGGATTCTGGTGCGGAAGACTCCCTCTTTGAAATTGACGATCTCTTTGATGATGTCGAAATTCATGGGGAACCTATCAGTTTTGAAAAATTTACGGACGATCATTCCACCGTTGTTACCACCTCCGAGCTTGATGATCTGCGGGACTTATTAGGCGTGGAAGAAGAACCCGTCATTGCTCGCCACAAAACCCCGATTAGGACTACCCAGACCAGAATTCAGGAGAAAAGCCCCGTCTCCGCCGCTCATATCAGCCCTTCCCTAGATGTATCCAAACCGCTTCCAGTCTTTTTCTATGATGGCTTAGAGACTTTGGAAACCCTGATTTCCGAGCCTCCTCTTTTAGCCAAGGTTGCGAAGCTGGATATTAAGGCTCTAGAAGCTCTGATTGACGCGCCTTGCAGAGTTCCTGATGTAGTTGTTAATGTTTCCAAACCCGTTGCTCCCCGCGCGATCGCGGTCAGTAAACAATTTGACACGGAAACGGAAGACGAGTTTAAGGATCTAGAAGCTCTGTTAGAACAAGCCGATCGCACGATGGGCGGGCCTCCCACAATGGTGACCGTCGGGGGCCAACGCTTACAACCCCGTAGTCGTCCCGCGAAGACTAAATCCTTCGAACAGACCATGCGGGTTCCCGTCAAACAATTAGATAACTTGAGTAATCTGATTGGGGAACTGGTGGTCAAGCGAAATCGCCTAGAGCAAGATCAAGAACGTCTGCGTCAATTTTTGGATAATTTGTTAACTCAGTCCCAAAACCTGAGTGATGTGGGCGGACGGATGCAGGATTTGTACGAACGAACCCTACTCGAAGGGGCCTTGTTGGCCAGTCGATCGCCTGATAGAGGGAATGCAAAATCAAGCTTTTCTGGTTCCTATACTACCTTTTCAGGAAGTTCCAATGATGGACTAGATGCCCTGGAAATGGATCGTTTTACGGGTTTCCACCTGCTCTCCCAGGAAATGATTGAACTGATTGTGCGGGTCAGGGAATCTTCTTCCGATATTCAATATTTAGTGGATGAAACGGATCAAGTCGCCCGTTCCTTGCGCCAAGTGACGACCCAACTGCAAGAAGGAATGACCAAATCTCGAATGGTTTCCTTTGCTCAAACGGCGGATCGTTTACCCCGTGCGATTCGGGAAGTTTCGATGAAATTAAACAAGCAAGTAAAACTTCAGGTAGAAGGGCGAGAGGTCTTAGTCGATAAGATGATCCTGGAGCATCTTTATAATCCCATGACCCATTTGGTCAACAATGCAATTACTCACGGCATTGAATCTCCTGAAGTTCGTCGTCAAAAGGGAAAACCACCAGAGGGAAAAATCACGATTCGGGCGTTTCTGCAAGGAAATCAAACCTTAATCATGGTTTCCGATGATGGGGCTGGCATTGATGCGGAAAGAGTTAAACGAAAAGCCGTAGAAAAGGGCTTAATGAGTCAGTTTGATGTGAATCTTCTGACGGAACAGGAAGTTTACGAATTGCTATTTCACGCAGGTTTCTCGACCAAAGATCAAGCGGATGATTTTTCGGGACGGGGTGTGGGGCTGGATGTGGTGCGGACAAGTCTGCTGGATGTGCGCGGCTCGGTTACGATTGATTCTGTTTTGGGTCAGGGAACGACTTTCAATATTCGCTTACCGCTTACTCTTAGTATTTGTAAGGCTCTCTGTTGCCTCAGCGATCGCGCCCGTATTGCTTTTCCAATGGATGGGGTAGAAGATACCAAAGATTATCTTCCCAGTGATATTGTCCAAAATGAAGAAGGGCAAAACTGCATTCCTTGGAATGATGCCCTATTGCCCATTTATCGCTTACAGGACTTGTTGAGTTATCATCGTCAACTCAGTAGAGGAAGTGTTTATGGCGGCAAACCAGAGGAAGATATTGTCGCGATCGTGATTCTGCGGGGCGGAGGAAGTAATTTATTAGCCATTCAGGTGGATCAGGTTATTGGAGAAGAGGAAATTGTTATTAAACAAATCGAAGGCCCCATTCCTAAGCCTCTTGGGATTGCAGGGGCAACTGTCCGAGGAGATGGAATCATCATGCCCATTGGGGATGCGATCGAACTGATTGAAATTGCCCAAGGTCGCCTGCGGGTAGATACAGGTAGTAGTTTGTGGCGCAAAACCATTGTTCCCAATTTGAATGAAGCTCAAATAGAGCCGACCGTGCTGATTATCGACGACTCCATCACCGTCCGCGAACTCCTTTCTCTGAGTTTTGGAAAAGCAGGTTATCGGGTGGAACAGGCCAGGGACGGACAAGAAGCTTGGGAAAAACTCCGCTCTGGTTTACCCTGTGATCTGGTATTCTGTGATATCGAAATGCCCCGTATGAATGGCTTAGAACTGCTTTCTCATCTGCAAAATGATGAACAACTCTCCCGTATTCCCGTTGCCCTACTCACTTCGCGGGGAGCAGACCGTCACCGTAAAGTTGCGGCCAAACTGGGAGCAAGCGGTTATTTTACCAAGCCTTACACTGAAAAGGATATTATTGATGCGGCCAAACGCATGATCCAAGGGGAAATTCTGCTTCAAGGAAGTGTGAAACAACCCCATTCCTTTATATCTCGTTTCAAACAAAACCAAGCCAAGCAGACGATGCCTGGCCAGCACCCCCCTGACTCCTTTGAAGACCAAGATATTACGCCTAAGGTTTTAATTATCGATGATTCGGTGATGGTGCGAGAAATGTTATCTCTGACCTATCGAAAAGCAGGGTATCAGCCAGAGGTGGCTCGCGATGGTCAAGATGCTTGGGAAAAACTGCGATCGGGTTTACTCTGTGACTTAATTCTCTGTGATATTGAAATGCCCCGTATGAATGGTTTAGAACTTCTCGATCGCATCCAAGAAGATCCGAATCTCTCCAAAATTCCTATTGCCATGATTACCTCACGGGGAGCGCAAAAAATGCAACGTCTGGCCGCTGAAAAGGGAGCAAAGGGCTATTTTGTGAAGCCTTATATTGAAGATGCTTTATTGGAAGCGTCTCAGCGATTAATGGCGGGTGAGGTTTTATTAGATATCAATGTGTTAGCTGAGGATTAGAGTCTTTTTAGGGATTCTTAGGGACAGAAAAATTAATCACTTTAGCAGGAATTCCGACTGCGGTTTTGCCCGCTTCGATATCACATAAAACCACTGCATTGGCACCGATATTAACATCATCACCTAGTTGAACATTACCTAAAATTTTAGCCCCTGCTCCAATATTCACCCGATTTCCCAACTGCGGGGCATCCAAGGGACGGTCTAGGGAACGATTTCCCAGGGTTACTCCCTGACGAATAATACAATCATCGCCGATCACACAGCCGCCGTGGATCACAATGCCGTGTTGATGCTCGAAAATGACTCGACGACCCAATTTCACCGTATAGGGGAGTTCGATTCCATAAACATTTCGTGCAAAACGATAGAGAAAACGATAGATTACGCTCAAAGGGGCCCTCAGTAATTTGGGTTCAACGGTCATCCGCCATACCCCAAATCGCGCGATCGCAACGGCTCGAAAACCTGGCCGTGTCCAATCTCTGTCATGGGCAATCCAATCTTCTTGGATCTGTTGCCATAAAGTTAATTCTGCTTTTTGGGCGAGAGAATTTGTTTCCGAAGAGGCGATCGCCGAATTTTGCTTTAATGTTTTCTGAATAACTTGTTTTAGCGGGGAATGGGCCTGCATCCAGAGACTATTTGCCCAAAAATCCTGTAATCGCTGAGGAGAATCATTATAGGGTTTTTGTTGAATTCGAGAACGCACGAGCCAAAGCAGATAACCGATTAACCAAACAGTATCTGCAATGAATCCATACCACCAGCCATGATTTTTCACAAAATAGCGTTGCCGTGATTCAAACCAATATTTGGGCAGACGCTTGGGTTGGCTGGTTGGAGTCGTAACCCCTGAACTTTGCCCGACGAGATGAACGACCCGACTTTCAGGGACATACCAACCTTCCCAACCTTGGCGATCGCTTTGCAGACAAAAATCTAGTTCTTCAAAGTAAAGAAAATAGTCCTCATCCATCAAGCCCACTTTTTTAAAAACCTCTCGTCGGATGATCATGCTTGCCCCTGCGACCCACTCAGTCCGACAGTTGACCTTAGAAACAGGGGGTGCAACAACCCATTTTTCAAGCAATTTTGTTATTATTCCCAACTGCAATCCACTATCTAATTCACTCCAAATGGTCGGAAACCGAAAGGCTGATTGTTGGGGAGTATCATCGGGATCTTCTAGGCGACTTCCTGCGATACCCGCCTGGGGATGGGTTTCCATGAATTGCACCAGGGACGCGATCGCGTTGGGGCGAATGATGGTATCAGGATTGAGTAATAAAACATAATCTGGCGGATTTTCTGAGGCAAGCGCAGGACGAATAGCCACATTATTGCCGTAGGAATAACCCCCATTTTTGTCGGCGGGAACCAAAGAAACCCAAGTTTGCCAGTGTTTAGTCGCGATCGCAGTCTGAATTTGTTCTACTGAATGATCTCCAGACAAATTATCCACCACGACAACTTTGATGGACGGAAATTGCGTCACTTCAGCTTCAAGCGACTGGAGACAATCAACCGTTAACTGGGAAGTGCGATAATTAACAATTACCACTAAAACCGAGGGAGATTGAGTTTCAGTAGGGGCCAAAGTCATAAAAGCAACCTAAACAGGACAAAAATATAGATTAAGATTTATTTTGAGTTTGTTGGTCAATAAAATCGGCAAATTTGGCCACTAAATCGGGATTGCGCCATCCCCGCTCAACTTCTTGGTTTAAGATTACTAGGGCATTTTCCGAAGAAACCGCGTCCTTATAGGAGCGATCGCTGGTCAGTGCGTCATAAATATCTAAAATCTGAAAAATTTGAGCAAGCCAAGGAATTTGCTCCCCCACTAGCCCATCGGGGTAACCACTCCCATCCCAACGTTCATGGTGATGGCGGATAATGCGACCCACTTCCCGACGAGAAGATAGGGGTTGAAAAATTTTCTCCCCCACTAAAACGTGTTGTTTAACCAGTTCTTTTTCCGACTCTGTGAGTTCACCTTTTTTGAGCATAATGGCATCGGGAATCGCCAGAGTTCCAATATCATGAAAGCGAGCGGCAAACACCAAATCCTGTAACGCTGGGGGAGATAATTGTAAATATTCTCCAAAGGCTTGGGCAAATTGACTAAAGGATAATTCTGAGGCAAAATTTTTGTCAAAACGATCTTCAATAGTTTGGGCAATTAACAATAAAACTTGTTCGATCTGCTCAACCCATTCGGCTAAACGCTTTTTTTGGATTAAAAGATCAACTCTTGCTAACAGATCAACCCGTTCTAAGGGTTTGAGTAAAAAAGCATCTGCTCCGATCTCCCGACTTTTAAGGCGAGAGGCTGGATCATCCATGACTGTAATTAAAATGACAGGAATTAGGGCAGTTTTAGGATTCACTTTCAGCCGTTGGCAAACCTCTAATCCATTATTTTCGGGCATCATAATATCCAGCAGAATTAAATCTGGATCACACTTGATTGCCTCAGCAACCAGATCGCCATTACCCTCTGATTCTAGGACTTCATAACCATCAAATTTAAGGATATCAACGGTTGCTAGACGACTATAGGGATGATCGTCAATCACTAAAATGGTCGCTGTGTTTGTTTGTGCCACGATTTTATGATTATTTAATAATTTAAGAATTTAATAAATACTAATTATATTTTATCTTTAAAATAGAAGCTTTCAATATTAAAAAATAACGGTGAAAGCTAAAAATAAAAAGGCTTCTAGAACTTGGTTTTTCCAAGCTTTTTCACTTTTATTGTAAATTTCGGACAACGCTAAGTTTGAGCAGATTTAAATATTGTCTCACCATCAGCCTAAGTCTATCACAACAAACTATTATAGTTGATATTCTCTGTTTTATCCGTCTCTAACCATGCTGGATCGGATTAAACTGACGAGAATCTTGATGAATATTGGTTTAAATCTTAAGGTTACGGATGAGCATACCAAATCCGTTCCTGAAACACCATTAAGCTGTTAATTATCTAAAACGCGTACAGGCAAAGGGCTTAAGCCCCTTATTATAAAACTTTCAACAAAATCATTATGCAATCTCAATTCATGACAGCAGGGTTTAGGACTTGGAGACCAAGCCCCTACTTTAAATTAAATTCAACCAAAATTAGGGATAAAACGCCAAACGGGGTAAACCCAGACCTTCTTCCCCGCCCATCATCAAGTTCATACACTGTACGGCTTGTCCTGCTTGACCTTTGACTAAGTTATCAATGGCCGACATGACAATAACGCGATCGGTGCGGGGGTCGGTTTCAATGCCGATGTAACAGAGGTTGGTTCCCCAGGCCCATTTGGTTTGGGGATAAACCCCACTGGGTAAAATTTTGATAAACGGTGAAGAACGGTAAAAAGCACTATAAATAGTCAATAAATCATCTCTCACTAGTCCTGGATCTCGGAGGGTTGCGTAAACCGTTGACAGGATACCCCGCACCATCGGAATTAAATGGGGCGTAAATTGGACTCTGATCTCACTTCCCGCTAAATCACTACCAATTTGTTCGATTTCAGGGGTATGGCGATGTTTAGCGACTCCATAGGCTCCGAGAGATCCTTCTGCTTCGGCGAGTAACATACCCACTTTGGCTTCCCTTCCACCGCCTGATGTGCCTGATTTTGCGTCAATAATCGCGGTTTCAGGAACAATTAAGCCTTGTTTCAAGAGAGGAGAGAGGGCCATTAAACTAGCGGTGGGATAGCACCCTGGACATCCGATTAATTGGGCGGTTTTAATGTCTTCTCGATAGAGTTCGGGCAGTCCGTAAACGGCTTTGGCGGCGGTTTCCTGGTCTGATCTTTCTTTTTTGTACCAAGTGGTGTAGGTGTCTAGGTCTTTAAATCGATAGTCTGCCGATAGGTCTAACACTTTACAGCCTTTGGCCATCAAAGCAGGAGCCATGTCACAGGCTAAACCGTTGGGCAATCCCAGAAAAACAACCTGGCAACGTGCGGCGATCGCGTCTAGGTCAATGGGTTCAACTTTGAGGTTGACAATATTATTGAGGTGGGGATAAATCTCTGAATAGGCTTTCCCTGCGCTACTGTGACCGCCCAAATAGGCCAATTCTACTTGAGGATGTTCCAACAAGAGCCGCACCAGTTGAATACCCCCGTATCCCGATGCGCCGATAATTCCTACTTGTATGCGATCGCTTCCCATAGGTCTTTTTCCTGTATGACTGCAATGAATTTACTGAATATGTTGCTGCATTTTAGTACTAAATCCCCGTTATGGCACGAAAGATTTGCTGAAAATTTGGTTGATGTTAGATTTCTTGCTACCCACTGATCGCTTTTAGGGTTAACAATCAACGGTATCACTAATCTTTAGCGCGATCGCCTATTATCATGACAATTTTTCACATTACGACCCAAGCCCAATGGCAAAACGCTCTCGAACAGGGTTTTTATACAGTAAATTCCCTAGAAACAGAAGGTTTTATTCATGCTAGTACTGCCCTACAAGTTCCCCAGGTTTTCGCGGCTTTTTATCGAGATCAGCCTGATTTGGTGTTACTCGCGATCGCCTTAGAAAAATTAGACTCGGAGGTGAAATGGGAAGCTCCTGTTCATCCCGAAGGAAAAAAGACTGATGGAATCACAGAAACAGAAAAATTTCCCCATATTTATGGAAAAATTAATCTCAGTGCCGTGACGGTCGTTAATTTAAGCGATTTTTTGCAGGGAAAATAATCTTGAAAAAAGATTTAGTACAACGAATCCAATTTCAAGAAAGTTTTTAGCAATACATTGGCTCCCTGGGTGCATTGTTCGGGCGTGGTGTATTCTTGCTCAGAATGACTAATTCCCTCCTTAGAAGGCACAAAAATCATCCCCATATCGGTAAATCGTCCGATTTCTTGGGCATCGTGGCTGGCACGACTAGGAAGATGGCTATCACTAAATTCTAATTGTTGACAGACTTCAACGATCGCATCTTGAATTTTGGGAGTTGCGGGAGTGGGTTGTACCGCTAACATTCGTTCAATGGTGATGCGGGTGCGGGTACTGACGGCGATCGTCTCAATTTTTCGGCGTAATTGAGCAACGAGATGATCAATGGTCGTTTGGGAAAGATCGCGAATATCAACGGTCATTTCCACATAACCAGGCACAATATTCGCCGCATTGGGCCAAACCTGAAACGCGCCGACCGTTGCAACGGGATCACCTGGGTAATGTTTCGCCATATCCTCGACGGCTAATACCAAAGAAGAAGCCGCCACTAAAGCATCTCGGCGCATGGACATCGGGGTTGTTCCTGCATGGTTGGGAACCCCAGTGACTTTAATGAGATGACGTTGTTGCCCCACGACTCCTTCGACGACTCCAATTTCTCGACCGATCGCCTCTAGGACACCCCCCTGCTCAACGTGCAATTCCACATAGGCGGCAATATTTTGGCTAGTTTGTCTTGCTGTTGCTAATTTATCCCAATTGCCACCAATATTGGCCAAACACTCTTGGATCGATTGACCATCCGTGCGTCGATAGTCCGAGGCTTTAAGGGAAGCCGTGCCTGAAATCGCTTTTGAGCCGATCATCGTACCTTCCTCATCCGCAAAAACAATTACTTTGATGTCATGGTTGAGGCGAATATTGTGATCATCTAAAGTACGAATCATTTCCAAACCCGCAATTACTCCCAAGGCTCCATCGTAGCGACCCCCAGAAGGCACAGTATCAATGTGGGAACCCGTTGCTAGGGCAGGAATTTCTGAGTTTTTGCCTGCATAAACCCCAATCAAATTCCCTGCTGCGTCTATTTCAACCATCATGCCTAAATCCAACATCCATTGACGGACTAACTCGCGGGCGGCAATGTCTTCAGGAGAAAAGGCAATTCTGCGTACCCCCCCTTCGGTTAATTTTCCCACTTGAGCTAATTGCTCTAGGGTTTTGCTCAAACGCGCTTGATCAATGGCTAAATCTAAATTTAAGGTTTTTAACATGGTCTTATTTTTTGCAGGAACATTATTTATAACGTTTAATCCCTTATTTGTAGCGGCTTTAGCCCAGGATTTTTGTTGTACTGTATACAGTATACTAATTGTCCAAAGCCCCTTGATTTTTATGCAGTGACAGAAGGTCTAGTCGTTTCTTTTCTTAAGATTTCTGCGATCGCGGCGGTAACATTCTCAGTTTGTTCTAGCATCGATAAATGACCACAATCAGGAATTTCGACAATATTGCCACCTTGGGGATGAAAAAGCCAATGAAAACTCGCTAAATGACGGACATACTTCAATTCCATAATCATATCTTGCTCCCCTGCGAGAAAATACACAGGCCCTTTGAGACGAGCAACAATTTGGGGTAAAAGATGAACCTCAGCTTCGGTGGTGGAATCCAGCAACGATCCCAAAGCGGCTTCCGTATCCGCTTGCACAAAATCGATCACACGCTGTTTTCCCCATTTTCGCTCTAGAGGTTTATGCACCATTGCCCTTGAGAACAACCGAGCCATTCCTGGTAAACAGGGCAACCAGGGCAGACGTAACTGGACTAATTGCTTACCAAACATCCGAAATCGAGTAAATTCTTCTTTTAAATAGATCCCCCCCCCAGAATTAAGACAAATAACGCCCTTAACCCGTTCAGGACAGCAATCTGCTCCCCAAAGTGCAATACTCCCGCCCAGGGAATGACCCACTAGCCAGGCATTCGTAATATTTAATTTTTCTAATAAAATAACGAGATCCTGAGCATAGGCGGCCAAGCTGTAGGGAGAAGGCTCATGGTTTTCTTTGATGGGATATTGAGCATCTTCATTGAATCTCGCGGAATAATTGGTCGAATTTAGACTACTAACAGGTTGGGATTCTCCAAATCCTCGGAGATCATAGGTAAGGCATTGATAGTCGGCCGAGAGGCGATCGGTGAGGGGTTGCCAGTAGTTGCGACTGAGTAGCCAACCGTGAATAAAAATCAAGGTGGGAGCTGATGAACAAGAGACGCTGGGAGTCAGCTCATAGTTATGGGTAACGCCCAAAATGTCAATGGTTGCCATAGCCTTAGCGGTTCGGGCGGCGAATTGCCTTTCCTTCTGAATATAATCACTCTCATTCCAGTATAACGGGGTAGGGTCTCTCCCGTTCAAAATCAAGATAATGCAATCTTTTTAATTAAACCCAGTTATCGTTATTTGGGCGCGAAAACGGTTAAGATTACTTTTTAGTTTTTAAGAAAATCCAGGACAATTCATGACGACTCAACTGACAACCGATCTGCTGATTGTAGGCGGTGGAACTGGGGGAACGGCTGCCGCCATTCAATCCGCCCGTCGGGGAGTTTCGACCATACTTGTCAGTGAATTTGATTGGTTGGGGGGAATGCTAACACTGGCGGGGGTTGCAGCTCCTGATGGCAATGAATTGGCGGCTTGGCAAACAGGATTTTGGGGCGCGTTTTTAAGGGAATTACAGCAAAAACAACCAGGAGGATTGGATCATAGTTGGGTAAGCTTGTTTACCTACGATCCCCGCGTTGGAGCTAAAATTTTTGCTGATTGGGTTAAAGAATTGTCAAATTTGACTTGGATCGCGGGACAAGCACCTGTAGAAGTGATTCGTCAAGAGAATCGGATTTTGGGCGTTAAGTTCCAAGATTATCAAGTTAATGCCCAAATAACCCTTGATGGCACGGAATTAGGCGATTTATTAGCATTAGGGAAAATTCCCTATCGTTGGGGCTGGGAATTGCGAGAAGAATTTGGGGAACTGAGTGCGCCTGTGAGCAGTAATGAATTGACTGAACAATACCCCGTGCAATCGCCTACTTGGGTTTTTATCGCCCAGGACTACGGGAAAGATCCCGCGCCATTGTTGAGTCCTTTACCGAGTTATGATGCAACGTGTTTTCAGGATGCTTGGAAAAATTATGGAGTCGAAATGTTTCTCAATTATGGGCGTTTACCAGGCGATCGCCTTATGATCAATTGGCCGATCGCAGGAAATGATTACGGGGTAAATTTGAATCGTTTGATTGGTTCTCCGTCCGAAAAACAAGCTTTTTTAGCAGAAGCCTATGAGCATAGTTATAATTTTGCCTACTTTTTACAACAAGAATCGGGTAAAAATATTGGGTTAGCAGAAAATATTTTCCCTCAACAAAATCCAAACTATCATTCCGCTTTCGCGCTCCATCCCTATTACCGAGAAAGCCGACGTTTAAAGGGAAAGGTTACCATCACTGAGCAGGATCTTTTACCTCAATTGGGGGGATTAGTAGCCGCTTTACCCTTAGTTGATGGCAAGGTAAGTGCGATCGCGATCGGGGATTATGCCAATGATCATCACTATCCAGGCATTGAATTTCCCTTGTTACCCAAATCCCTGCGCTGGGGAGGTCGTTGGACAGGAACTCCTTTTACTATTCCCTATCAGGCGATCGTCCCTGAAAATTTAGAAGGGTTTTTAGTCTGTGAAAAAAATATTTCTGTTTCCCATATCGCCAATGGTAGCAACCGTTTACAACCCGTTGTCATGAATTTGGGTCAAGCCGCAGGAATGGCCGCCGCCCTTTGTATTGAGCTAAATTGTCAACCCCAGGATCTCCCTGTTCGCCAGTTACAAGAAGCCCTATTAACCGATAAATTCGCTCCTTCTGCGGTCATTCCCTGTTACAATTTACCGCCCGATCATCCCGATTGGTTAAGTTGGCAACGACATTATTTAGACCATCCCGAAGATTATTCTTTAGATGGAAATTGTCCCTGTCCCACAATGGATTATCAACCGAGATATACTCAATTATTCACAGGAATTTTTGAAAAAATTGGGGAACAGGATTATCGTTTTACTGAAAAAAGTATAGATGAAGAGAGTCCACAAGTTTGGCAATTAATCACAGAACGGCCAGAGGTGAATGAACAATTATTAAAACTGGAAAATCCACAGTTAATTTCGGTTTTAGGGCGTTCTAACTTAGGTGGTGAATGGTTATTAGCGGATAAAATTATGGATTAGAATTCTTCTTGATCTTTTATAACGTTAATTCAAACCTATTTTTCGAGTCTTACGACATACCACTGTAAATAGCCATTTTTTCCAATATCCAATTCACAAAAATTATCCCGTAAATACGTTGCTTTTTCTTCTAAGTTAGAAAATTTTTGTAGTTCTCTGGGCAATTCTTCGGGATAATTTTGTAAAACAATTTTTAATTTATCAAATAATTCTTCTGGAGTCAAAAACTGTTCTTCTTGATCCGTTTCCAGAAGCACGAACATTTCTTCTTGGTACATTAAGGAGCTTGGCATAGGATTGAGATTTTAAATTAGAATGAACTTTCACTATACCAATCCTACACAAATTTTAATACCCCATCCTGTCAGGTTAGATTTAGGTTAAAAGCGTGATTGAAGAAAAAGACTCCGCGTATAATAAGGAATAAACTCTCGATACCTAATCAAAAAAAAAAGGAGACAATCCCCTTGCTGACCCTCGGAGTCAATATTGATCATATTGCGACCATTCGCCAAGCCCGACAAACTGTTGAACCCGATCCCATCGCGGCGGCAGTTTTAGCAGAGTTAGGGGGCGCAGACGGTATTACAGTCCATTTACGGGAAGATCGTCGTCATATCCAAGAAAGAGATGTTCGTATTCTCCGACAAACCGTTCGTACTCGTCTCAACCTCGAAATGGCCGCCACAGAAGAAATGGTCGCGATCGCCTTAGACATTAAACCCGACTATGTGACCCTCGTTCCCGAAAAACGGCAAGAAGTGACCACAGAAGGAGGCTTAGATATTGTCAGCAACTTTGATTATCTGTGTCGGGTAGTAGGGCAACTGCAATCGGCTGAGATTCCCGTCAGTTTGTTTATCGATGCCGAAAAGTCCCAATTAGAAGCCTCCGCTAAAACCCAAGCCCAATTTATCGAACTCCACACGGGCAAATATGCCGATGCGCCCACTAGAAATTTGCAAACGAAAGAATTAGAGCTACTTAGGCTCGGCTGTGAACAGGCACTCAGTTTAGGATTGCGAGTCAATGCGGGTCATGGTTTAACCTATTGGAATGTTTATCCCGTCGCAGGTTTACCTGGTATGGAAGAACTCAATATTGGCCATACCATCATTAGTCGGGCAGTTTTAGTGGGCATGGAACGGGCTGTACGTGAAATGAAATTGGCCATCAAGGGTCAGGTTTAACGCCGAATCATGTTAATTTAAAATTAAGAAAGTTATTAAATCCAATCCCCACATTTACAGATGACGACCTATTATTACCTTTTAGCCAGCGAACAATTCTTGTTAGAAGAAGCTCTAGAAAAAGAAGTTCTCAAAGAACGGATCAGAAATTACGCCGAACAAAAGAAAGAAATTGATTTTTGGCAAGTTAAACAACCTGCTTTTCTGGACGCAACTGAAATGAAAGGGCTTAAAGCACAAAGTCCTGATCAACCTGTGGCAATCATATCTACCAGCAAACAGTTTATTGTCTGGT
>ERZ1022729.28-NODE-28-length-16917-cov-13.052248_pt1 | contig 16917 bp, 13 predicted proteins | sample MGYA00520880_ERZ1022729 | MGnify/ENA primary metagenome ERZ1022729 (study PRJEB33162, sample SAMN09537598) | freshwater metagenome | isolation source: freshwater | place: Canada:Alberta | collected 2017-07 | study: EMG produced TPA metagenomics assembly of the...
GGCCGGCGCGCGCTGCTCGGCCTGCTGGCGCTTCTCGCGCTCGTTATCGGTGTTCGGGCCTGGGACGTCCATCACGGCCCGGAGCTCCGCCCCTGGCACACCGAGGTGCCGCCCGAGCTCGACGCGGCGGCGCTCGATGCCGCCGACTGGCCCGCCTTCCTGGCCGCCGAGGCGCGCGCCTTCGACTTCGTCCGCCGCGAGGTCTCGGCGAAGCTCGGCCCCGCCGATCGCAGCCTCGCCAACCGCTACGACCCGGCGAGCCCGCTCGATCCGGCGCGCTTCGCCACCGATTGGAACCGCTCCTTCGTGCTGACGCCGGAAGGCCCGCCGCGCGGCGTGGCGGTGCTGGTGCACGGGCTGACGGACGCGCCCTTCAGCATGCGCCACCTGGCGCGCCTCCATGCGGAAGCGGGCTTCGTGGCGGTGGTGCCGCGCATGCCCGGCCACGGCACCGTGCCGGCGGGGCTGACCGCGGCGGACTGGCCGGACTGGGCGGCGGCGACGCGGCTCGCGGTGCGGGAAGCGCGACGGCGCGCGCCCGGCCTGCCGCTGCATCTGGTTGGCTACTCCAACGGCGGCGCGCTCGTGCTGCTGCACGCGCTGGAGGCGGCGGAGGCCGGCGCGCCCATGCCCGACCAGCTGGTGCTGCTTTCGCCGATGGTGGGCGTCACGCCCTTCGCGCGCTTCGCCGGGCTGGCGGGCCTGCCGGCGCTGCTGCCGGCCTTCGCGGGCGCCGCCTGGCTGTCCGTGCTGCCGGAGTTCAACCCGTTCAAGTTCAACTCCTTCCCGGTCAATGCCGCGCGCCAGTCGCACCTGCTGACGGCCGAGATCCAGGCCCGGCTCGGGCGCCTTGCCGCCGCGGGCAGGCTGGACCGCCTGCCGCCGGTGCTGACCTTCCAGTCGGTCGCGGATGCCACCGTCAGCACGCGCGCCGTGATCGCGGCGCTGCATGCGAGGCTGCCGGCCGGGCGCGGCGAGCTGGTGCTGTTCGACCTGAACCGGGAGGCGCGGCTCGGCCCGCTGCTCGATCCGCGCGCGGATGCGGCGCTGACCGCGATCCCGCCCGCACCGCGCGGCTTCGCCCTGGTGCTCGTCACCAATGTCGCGCCCGACACGCCCGCGGTCGAGGCGCGCGGCACGCCGGCCGGCGGCACGGCGGAGACGCGGCATGCGCTCGGCCTCGACTGGCCGCGGGGGGTGTTCTCGCTGTCGCATGTCGCGCTCCCCTTCCCGGTCGAGGACGGGCTCTACGGTCTCGCCCCGGCGCCGGAGGATGATTTCGGCCTCAGGCTCGGCGCCCTGGCGCCACGGGGGGAGGGCGGCGTGCTGGTGATGAGCCTGGACAGCCTGCTGCGCGTTTCGTCGAACCCGTTCTTCCCATACCTGCGCGATCGGCTGCACGGGATGCTCCAAGGGGAGGCCGGGACGCCCCGCGCAGCACCGGGACGCGCCGCCGATCCCGCGCCCGCGCCGGCGCGTTAGCTTCGGCCTGCACACTGGAGGCCGGAGGGACCGAGCATGCCCAGACATCCGGGCGGCGCCGCGCTGCTCTGCCTGATGCTGACCGGCGCGCTGGCCGCCTGCGGCGAGCCGCCGGCCCCGCCGCCCGAGGATCCGCGGCCGGTCCGCGTCGCCACCGTCGAGTCGCGCGGCGAGGCCACCGTGGTCAGCCTGACCGGCACGATCCAGGCCCAGACCGAGGTCAATCTCGGCTTCCGGATCGACGGGCGCATGGTGGAGCGGCTGGTCAATGTCGGCGACCGCGTGACGGCGGGCCAGGTCGTGGCCCGGCTCGACCGCACCAATGAGGAGAATGCGCTGCGCGCCGCGCGGGCGTCGCTGACCGCGGCGCAGGCGCAGCTGGTGGAGAGCCGGGCGAATTACGGCCGCGCGCGCGAACTCCTGCGCACCGGCTTCGGCACGCGCCAGCGCTACGACCAGGCGGCGCAGCAGCTGCAGACCGCGACGAGCGCCGTCGATTCCGCCCAGGCCCAGGTCAACATCGCCGAGAACCGGCTGGGCTACACCGAGCTTCTCGCCGACGCCCCCGGCCTCGTCACCGCCCGCGGCGCCGAACCGGGCGAGGTGGTGGCGCCGGGGCGCATGATCGTGCGGCTGGCGCGCCAGGAGGGGCTCGACGCGGTGTTCGACGTCCCGCCGGTGGTGAAGGATCTCGCGCCGGCCGACGTGGTGATCAATGTCGCGCTGACCCTCGATCCGAGCGTGCGCACGACAGGACGGGTGCGCGAGGTCTCGCCGAGCGCCGATCCGGTGACCGGGACCTTCCGGGTGCGGATCGGCCTGATCGACCCGCCGCCCGCGCTGCGGCTCGGCTCCACCGTCACCGGGCGGATGGATGTCGCGGGCGGCGCAGGCTACGCGGTCCCGGCCAGCGCGCTGATGCGGCAGGGCGCCTCGCCCGCCGTCTGGGTGGTGGACCCGGCCCGCCGCACCGTGGAACTGCGCCCGGTCGAGGTGCTGCGGCATGATCCGGTGCGCGCCGTCATCGGCTCCGGCCTCGCGGGCGGAGAGGTGATCGTGACGGCCGGCGTGCAGGCCTTGCGGCCCGGGCAGCAGGTGCGGCTGCTGGACCGCGCGCCGTGATCGGGCCCAACCTTTCCGAGTGGTCGATCCGGCGGCCGCAGCTGGTTCTCTACTTCATGCTGGTGGCGGTGATCGCCGGCGCCTTGGTCTTCATGCGCCTCGGCCGCAACGAGGACCCGGAATTCACCTTCCGCACCATGGTCGTCGCCGCCGCCTGGCCGGGCGCGACGATCGAGGAGACGCTGCTGCAGGTGACCGAGCGCCTGGAGCGCACCCTGCAGGAGACGCCGAACCTCAACCGGCTGCGCAGCTACACCGTCGCCGGGCAGACCACGATCTTCGTCGAGCTCAAGGGCGCGACCCCGGCCGCCGTGGTGCCGGACATGTGGTACGAGGTGCGCAAGCGCGTCGGCGACATGCGCCACACCCTGCCGCAGGGCATCGTCGGCCCCGGCTTCAACGACGATTTCGGCGATACCTTCGGCATCATCTTCGGCTTCACCGCCGACGGCTTCACCCGCCGCGAGCTGCGCGACCACGTGGAGGCCGCGCGCTCGCGCCTGCTGCGCGTCCCCGACGTGACCAAGGTCGAGATCCTGGGCGCGCAGGACGAGGTGATCTTCATCGAGTTCTCCCTCGAGCGGCTGGCGGGGCTCGGGCTGAACTATCCATCCCTGATCGCGGCACTCCGGGCGCAGAACGCGGTGAGCCCCGCGGGCCTCGTGCAGACCGGGCAGGAGAGGCTGGCGCTACGCGTCTCCGGCGCGTTCCAGGACGAGGCCGACCTCGCCGCCGTGTCGTTCCTGGCCGGCGAGAGGCTGGTGCGGCTGACCGACATCGCCGAGATCCGCCGCGGCTTCGCCGACCCGCCGCAACCGATGTTCCGCGTCAACGGCCAGCCTGCCATCGGGCTGGCGGTGGCGATGCGCCAGGGTGGGGACATCCTGGCCCTCGGCGAGAATCTGCGGCGCGAGATGCGTCTGATCACCCAAGATCTGCCGATCGGGGTCGAGCCCTTCCTCGTCGCCGACCAGGCGCAGACGGTGGATACCGCCATCGGCGATTTCACCGAAAGCCTGTGGCAGGCGATCGTCATCATCATGATCGTCAGCTTCATCGCGCTCGGCATCCGGGCTGGCGCGGTGGTGGCGCTCTCGATCCCGCTGACGCTGGCCATCGTCTTCCCGCTGATGATGCTGGCGGGGCTCGACCTGCAGCGCATCTCGCTCGGTGCGCTGATCATCGCGCTGACGCTGCTGGTGGACGATGCGATGACGACGATCGACGCCATGATCCGCCGGCTCCAGGCCGGGGACAGCAAGGACCAGGCGGCGACCTTCGCCTACCGGACGCTGGCCGCGCCGATGCTGACGGGGACGCTGGTGACCATCGCCGGCTTCATCCCGATCGGCTTCGCGGCGAGTTCCGCCGGCGAATACACCTTCTCGATCTTCGCGGTCGTCGGCATCGCGCTGGTGGTGTCCTGGTTCGTCGCCGTGCTGTTCGCGCCGCTGATGGGCCTCGCCATCCTGAAGGCGCCGAAGGCCGCCGCCGCCGGCACGCCGCCGCCCGCGCCGGGGGCGGTGCTGCGCGCCTATGCCGGCTTCCTCCGGCTCGCGATCCGGCTGCGCTGGGCGACGGTCGTGGTCGCCGTCGCGGCCTTCGCCCTGTCGCTGTTCGCGCTGCGCTTCGTGCCGCAGCAGTTCTTCCCCTCATCTGACCGGCCAGAGCTGCTGGTGGACCTCACGCTGCCCCATAACGCCTCCATCTTCGCGAGCCAGGCGGCGGTGGAGCGGCTCGACGCCGCGCTCGCCGCCGATCCGGATGTCGCGCATTGGAGCACCTATGTCGGCCGCGGCGCGATCCGCTTCTACCTGCCGCTCAACGCGCAGCTCGCGAACCCCTTCTTCGCCCAGGCGGTGGTGGTGGCGAAGGATCTCGATGCGCGCCTGCGCCTGCAGCCGCGGCTGGAGGCGCTGCTGGCCGAGCAGTTCCCCGAAGCCGTCGCCCGCGTCTCCCCGCTCGAGCTCGGCCCGCCCGTGGGCTGGCCGCTGCAATGGCGTGTCGTCGGCCCGGATACGGAGACGATCCGCGCCATCGCCTTCGACGTGGCGCAGGCGATTTCCGAAAGCCCCGGCGCGCGCACGCTGAACTTCGACTGGATGGAGCCGGCGCGGCAGCTGCGTGTCGTGGTGGACCAGGAACAGGCACGCCAGCTCGGCCTGTCCTCGGCCGCCGTTTCGGCCACGCTGAACGCGGTGATCACCGGCAGCGTCGTGACGCAGGTCCGCGACGACATCTATCTGATCAACGTGCTGGCCCGCGCAACGGCGGCGGAGCGGCTGTCGCTCGATACGCTGCTGACGATGCAGGTGCCGATCCCGGGCGGGCGGACCGTCGCCCTCGGGCAGTTCGCGACCTTCGAATACGGCCAGGAATACCCGCTCGTCTGGCGCCGCGACCGCGTGCCCGCGCTGACGGTGCAGGCGGATGTCCGCCCCGGCGTGCTGCCCGATAGCGTGGTGGCCGAGGTCGAGCCCCGGCTTGCGGCGCTGCGCGCGGGCCTGCCCGCGGGCTATGCGATCGAACTCGGCGGCATCGCGGAGGAGAGCGCGGACAGCCGCGCCTCGGTCATCGCGGTGGTGCCGATGATGATCGTGGTGATGCTGACCGCCCTGATGTTCCAGCTGCAAAGCTTCGCGCGGCTCGGGCTCGTGGTGGCGATCCTGCCGCTCGGGCTGATCGGGGTGGTGATGGCGCTGCTGGCCTTCGACCGGCCGCTCGGCTTCGTCGCGATCCTCGGCATCCTGGCGCTGCTCGGCATGATCGCGAAGAACGCGGTGATCCTGATCGTGCAGATCGACCAGGACCGCGCCGACGGGATGGCGCTGCGCGACGCGGTGGTGGCGGCGGCGGCGTCGCGCCTGCGCCCGATGCTGCTGACGGCGCTGTCCACCGTGCTCGGGCTGATCCCGATCGCGCCGACGGTGTTCTGGGGGCCGATGGCCTTCGCCATCATGGGCGGGCTGCTGGTCGCCACGCTGCTGACGCTGGTCGTGCTGCCGGCGCTCTACGTCATCGTCATGGAGCGCCGCGCCGACCGCGCGGCGGCGCCCGCGGCGGCCCTCAGCGAAGGCTGAGCACCGCCGCGAGGCCCGGCACGGGGCGGGCGGCGGATGGCGGGCGGCGGGCCAGGATCTCGCTCGGCGTGCAGCCGAACTCGCGGCGGAAGGCGCGGGTGAAGGTGGAGGGATCGAAGAAGCCCACCGCTTCCCCGATGCGGCTGATCGTCGCGGGGCCGTCGGCGCGCACCAGTTCCCGGTAGGCGTGGCGCAGCCGGCGCTGCTGGATCGCGCGGGCGAGACCGCCGACCGGCGCGAAGCAGCGGTAGAGTTCCGAGCGCGAGATGCCCGACCGCTCCACCAGCGACGCAGGCGAAAGCTCGGGCTCGCCGAGGCCGGCATCCACCAGCGCCATGACCCGCGCGCGGCGCGCGGCTTCCTGCTGCTGGCGTGTGGAGTGGGGCAGCGTCTCGCAGCCCGTGAGGCAGGCGGTCAGCATGGAGGACAGCGCCGCTTCCAGCCGCGGCGCGTCGTCAGGGGCGATGTCGGCGGCGGCTTCGGCGATGCGCGGCAGCATGCCGGCCAGCATCCGCGTGGCCGGGCTCGGGGTGGTCACGGCGCGCGCGGTTGCGAAGACCGGGGCGAGCTGCGGCAGGCGATCGGGCTGGATGAAGACGCAGCACCAGCGCCCGCCCAGCTCCCGCACGCCGAAGCCGAGGGCGAGGGAGCCAAGAAGCAGCTCGACCGGCCCACCATCGGAGTCCGGCGCGCGCATCGCGACCACCCAGCGGTCCAGGCCGTCGCGCAGGCCTTCGCTGCGCGCGCGGCGATAGCCGGCGGCGTCCGCCTCCGCATCGAGCACGACATGGTGACCGACCCGAAGCAGGCGGGCGCGGCCACGGAAGCCTTCGGCGCCCGCCATGTGGGCGGCGACATGCAGCACGGGTTCCCAGAAGGCGCGCCACACATCGAAACGGATCGCCGAGGGCAGACCGCGCGTGTCCACGACGAGGCGATCGGCCCGCTCGGGGCCCGCCTCGACGACGGGGGCGGTCCCCCCGGACGCTGCAGCCTGTGTGTGGGGCAAGTTCGTTTCGCTCCCAGGACCACCCGGTACCGACTACTCCGAAGCCGCGCGGCCAGCCAGGGTCCTGGGCGGTCGCGGGATGCCGCGCGCAGGCCGGAGACGCAGCGCTCATCCGCTGCGCGGTCCGGCCGGGTATGCCTCATCCGGCGGAGCGCAACGGCGCCGCCAGGATCCACCGGAGAGAGACATGTCCCAGAGCATCCTGCGGACGGCGCAGTTCCTCGCGCTCGGTGCCGCCCTGACCCTCGGGCTCGTGACCCCCGCGGTCGCGCAGCCGTCCCGCGAGTTCGAGCGCGTCGAGCTCGGCTACCTGAACGAAGCGACCCGCGCCGAGGTCACGCGCCGTGCGACCGCCGGCAACACCCATCGCGGCGTGATGGAGACCATCATGCTGAACAACCTCCAGCTGCGCCTGCCGGCGACCGAGGTGGTGGCGATCGATTTCCTGAAGACGACCGTGGTCTACCGCTCGCCGGACGGGCAGCTGCGCACCGCGCGCTTCAACCCGGCCGACCTTTCCATAACGCAGTAACGAGCGGGTGCGGCGCGGCTGCCCGCCGCGCCGCCTCTGCGACATACCCGGCCCGCCGGCACCGGCCCGCGGCGCGACGGCGATCCCGTGGGCCGGCAGGCAGGAACATCCGCGATGGCCGACCTTCTCGTCATCTCCTTCCCCACCGAGGCGCAGGCCGAGGAAGCGCGCATGCGCGTCGCCGCGATGCAGCGCGAATACCTGATCGCGCTCGGCGATGCGGTGGTGGCGCTGCGCCAGGCTGATGGCAGCATCAAGCTCAACCAGGTTTTCCAACCGACCGCCGCCGGGGCGGCGGGCGGGGCGCTTTGGGGATCCCTGCTCGGGCTGCTGTTCCTCAATCCGATCGCCGGCGCGGCGATGGGGGCGGCGGCGGGCGCGGTCGCGGGCCGGCTCACCGATGTCGGGATCAATGACGCCTTCATGAAGGACGTGTCGCAGAGCCTTGACCGGGGCGAGGCCGCGCTGTTCCTGCTTGTTCGCAAGATGACGTCGGAACGGGTGATGGAGGGGCTTCAGGGCATGGGCGGGCGCATCATGCGCAGTTCCTTCGACGAGACGAAGGAGGGGCTGCTGCGCGACGCGCTGGCGGGCGCAGGGGGCGGCGCCGCGCCCGGATGATCCGCGCGCTGGCCTCACGCATGGCGGCGGCGCTGCTGATCGCCCTGCTTGCGGGCTGCGCCAGCATCGTGCGCCTGCCGCCGCCGCCTGCCGCGGCGGTGACCGACCTTGAGATCCTCGGGGTGCCGGAGGCCCGGTTCTGGGCCGATGGCGACCCCGCGCCGCTCGCCGCCTATCTTGCGCGCGTGCTGCGCCGCCAGACCGCCGCTGCGCCGCCTGGGCCGGGCGGGCGGCTGCCGCCAGCGCATTTCCTGGCGCTGTCGGGCGGGGCGGATGATGGCGCCTTCGGCGCGGGGGTGCTGCTGGGCTGGACCGAGACCGGCACGCGGCCCAGCTTCGACCTCGTCACCGGCATCTCCGCCGGCGCGCTGATCGCGCCCTTCGCCTTCCTCGGCCCGTCCTATGACGACCGCCTGCGCGCGCTGTTCACCGAGGTCACGCCGGGCGACATCGCCCGGCTCGGCCGGATTGCCTTCGCGCTGCTGTTCAACGAGTCGATCGCCGACACCAGCCCGCTCGCGCGGTTGATCGACCGCAATGCCGACCAGGCGATGCTCGACGCCATCGCGGCGGAGCACGCGCGCGGACGGATGCTGCTGATCGGGACGGTGAACCTCGATGTCGGCCGGCCGGTGGTGTGGAACATCGGCGCCATCGCCGCCAGCGGCCATCCCGACGCGCTCGGTCTGTTCCGCAGCATCCTGCTTGCCTCCGCCTCCATCCCGGGTGCCTTCCCGCCGGTGCTGCTCGATGTCGAATCCGGCGGGCGGCGCTTCCAGGAGATGCATGTGGATGGCGGCGCGGCGATGCAGGTGTTCCTCTATCCGCCGTCCCTCGGCACGGCCAGCGCGCTGCGCCGCGCGGGCATCGTGCGGGAGCGGACGGCCTGGGTGATCCGCAACGGGCGCGTGGACGTGACCGAGGCCGAGGCGCCGAGGGGGCTGATCAGCATCGCGACGCGATCGGCGCAGACGCTGCTGCACTTCTCCGGCATCTCCGACATCGACCGGATCTACCTGACCGCGCAGCGCGACGGCGTGGCCTTCCGGATGCAGAGCATCGGCCGCGAATTCGACACGCCGCGGCCCGGCTTCTTCGAGCCGGTCTACATGCGTGCGCTATTCGCCTACGGCATGGCGCGCGGGCGCGACCCGGCAAGCTGGCGGACCTCGCCGCCGCCGGTCGGGCTGATCAACGCGCCCGACGCGGCAGAGGCTCAGGGCGCGGCCAGCCCATAGAGCGTCGTCGCGACCTCGGTCGCGATCAGCAGGGCCACGGCCAGCTCCAGCAGGCGCGACCGCCGCGCTTCCGCGAGGCCGAGCAGGGTCTCCGAGATCTCGCGCACCATCGCGAGCTTGCCGGCCAGCGCCTCGGTGCGTTCCGCGAGCTCCCATTCCGCAGCGAGCGTCGCGTGCAGCGGCGCCAGCTCGGGGTGGTCCCAGAGCAGGTCTGGCTTGGCGGCGGTGTCCACCCGCGCGGCCGATCGCGCGCGGGCGGCGATCGCTTCCCCGATCAGGGGCACCAGCAGCCTCGACGACACGCCGAGGCGCCCGCGCCGCAACCGCTCCAGCTGCGGTTCCAGCCGGTCGAGCGTGCGCGCGAGCATCGCTTCCTGCTGGGCGAGCACCGCGCTTTTCGCCAGCACCTTGGCGACCAGGGCGAGCCGCGCCGGCGCGTCATCGCGCAGGTGGATCGTGCCCGCCTCGTCCACCCCGTCCTCTGCCGCGCCGATGGCGATCCGCGCCGTCTCGCGCACCGGGGCGTCAAGCGGCTCGTGCAGATGCGGGCGAAGCCGCGCAGCCATCGCCTGCGCCTGTTCCAGCGACGCACCGATGCAGACCAGCGCGCCCCAGCGGAAGCCCAAGGCGCGCCCCCCGCCGGGCAGCTCGCCGAGGCTCAGCACGCCCGGCAGGGATGCGCCACGCCGCTCAAGAGCCCGGGTGTCGAGCCGTTCGGCGAGCAAAAGCGCGTGCACGGAAAGGATGGGCGGGTCGATCATGGGGCGGGCGGAAGATGCCGCAGGCGCGCTGCGCCCGCACGCCTTGCGTGCCGAGCGCCGGACGGGCGGCACAGCGCCGGGACGCGCCGCGCAAGGCCCTGGCCGCGCCCGGCGCTAGCCTGCCTACCCTCGGCAGGGCCGCATGGTTTCGCATGCGCGCCAAGCCGCCAAGACGGCAGGCGGAACAATCATGAGTGATCTTGACCGGGTGCTGGCGCATATCGACGCCGACATGGACGGCGCGCTGGAGCGGCTCTTCGCGGTGCTGCGCATCAAGTCCATCTCGACCGACCCCGCCTTCGCGAAGGATTGCGCGGCGAATGCCGAATGGCATGCGGCGGACCTGCGCGGCATCGGCTTCGACGCCGCGGCGCGACCGACGCCCGGCCATCCCATCGTCGTCGCGCATGATCGCAGCGCCCCCGGCGCCTCGGCGCTGTTCTACGGCCATTACGACGTGCAGCCGGTGGACCCGCTGGAACTGTGGGACCGCGATCCCTTCGACCCGGTGATCGAGGCGCTGGCGGATGGCACGAAGGTGATCCGTGGCCGCGGCAGCGCGGACGACAAGGGCCAGCTGATGGCCTTCGTCGAGGCCTGCCGCGCCTGGAAGGCCGTGACGGGGAAGCTGCCCATTCCCGTGACCATCCTGCTTGAAGGCGAGGAGGAATCGGGTGGCGTGAACCTGCCCGGCTTCCTCGACGCCAACAAGGACGAGCTGAAGGCCGATATCGGGCTGATCTGCGACACCAACATGTGGGACGCGCAGACGCCCGCGATCGTCACCATGCTGCGCGGCCTGTGCGGCGAGGAGGTGATCATCCACGCCGCCGATCGCGACCTGCATTCCGGCTTCTACGGCATGGCCGCGGCCAATCCGAACCGCATCCTCGCGAAGATCCTGGCCGATCTCTACGACGACCAGGGCCGTGTCACTCTGCCCGGCTTCTACAACGGCGTGCCGGAACTGCCGGCGAGCCTGAAGGAGCAATGGGGGACGCTTGGCTTCACCGCCGAGAAGTTCCTCGGCGTGATCGGGCTTTCGGTCCCGGCGGGCGAGAAGGGGCGCGATGCGCTCGAGATGGTCTGGTCGCGCCCGACCTGCGAGATCAACGGCATGGGCGGCGGCTACCAGGGCGACGGCTTCAAGACCGTCATCCCCGCGCAGGCCAGCGCGAAAGTCTCCTTCCGCCTGGTCTTCGACCAGGACCCGCACGCCATCCGCAAGGCTTTTCGGGAGCATGTGCTCGCACGACTGCCTGCGGACTGCCGCGCCGAGTTCATCGAGCATGGCTCGGGCCGCGCGATCCGCTTCCCCGACACCGACCCGGCCTTCGCCAAGGCGCGCGCGGCGCTCACCGACGAATGGGGCAAGCCGGCGGTCTTCATCGGCTCGGGCGGCTCCATCCCGGTGACGCACATGTTGAAGACCTCGCTCGGGATGGATGTGGTGCTGGCGGGCTTCGGCCTGGAGGATGACCGCATCCACAGCCCGAACGAGAAGTACAACCTGGCGAGCTTCCAGAAGGGCATCCGCTCCTGGGCGCGCATCCTGGAGGCGCTGTCCCGATGAGTGCGCCGGAAGCCGTGCCGGCCGAGGCCGGTCCAAAGACCGCGATGCAGCGCATCCTCGATACGGTGGAGCGGGTCGGCAACAAGGTGCCGCACCCGGTGATGATCTTCGTCTACCTGATCGTCTTCGTCGTGCTGCTCTCCGCGCTGCTATCGCTGTTCGGCGCGCAGGTGACCTACCAGGCCTATAACCCCGCGACCGGCGACATCGAGGAGGCGACGACGGCGGCGCGCAGCCTTCTGACCATCGACGGCATCCGCTTCATGTTCACTGGCGTGGTGCCCAACTTCATGGGCTTCAACGCGGTGGGCGTGATCATCGTGGCGATGGTCGGCGTCGGCGTCGCGGAGGAAGCGGGCCTCGTCAAGGCACTGATCCGCAAGCTGGTGATCGTGGCCCCGCCGAAGGCGCTGACTTACATCCTGGTCTTCGTCGGCATCGTGTCCTCGATCGCCGCCGATGCGGGCTACCTGGTGCTGATCCCGCTCGCGGCCGCGGCCTTCATGTCGGTGGGCCGGCATCCGCTGGCCGGGCTCGCCATGGCCTTCGCCGCCGTCGCCTCGGCCTTCATGGTCAACGTGCTGATCGTGCCGGTGGACGGCATCCTGACGGAGATCACCAACGACGCGGCGCGGCTGGTGAACCCGAACGCCTCGATCGACCTGGCGGCGAATGTGTGGTTCTCCATCGCCTCGGTCGCGATGCTCACGGTGCTGATCGGCCTGATCACCGTGCGGGTGATCGAACCCCGCCTCGGCCCCTACAAGGGCGACTACCAGGTGCCGGGCGAGAATGTGCTGTCGGAGGCCGAGTACAAGGGCCTGCGCGCCGCGCGGCTGGCGCTGTTCGGGGTGCTCGCCTTCATCGGCCTGCTGGTGCTGCCGCCAGGCGCGCCGCTGCGCAACCCGGAGACGGGGGCCATCATCGGCTCCTCCCCCTTCATGGGCAGCCTGATCGTTTCCATCGCGCTGATCTTCCTGGTCTGCGGCATCGCCTATGGCCGCGCGGCCGGCACCATGCGCACGGCGGGCGAAGCCATCGCGGCGATCCAGAAATCCATCGGCTCGCTCGCCGGTCTGATCCTGCTGCTGCTGGTGATCAGCCAGTTCATCGCGATCTTCAACTACTCGAACATGGCCACCCTGGCGGCCGTGTCCATGGCGGAGTTCCTGCAGGCGCTGAACCTGCCGACGATCGCGCTGCTGATCGGCTTCGTCTTCGCCGTCTTCGGCATCGACCTGATCATCACCGCCGCGATCGCGAAATGGGCGATCTTCGCGCCCGTCTTCGTGCCGCTGCTGATGCAGCTCGGCGTCGCGCCGGAAGTGGTGCTGGCGGCCTACCGCGTCGGCGACAGCCCGATGAATTCCATCACGCCGCTCAACGCCTATTTCGCGATGATCGTCACCTTCGCGATCAAGTACCAGAAGGATGCGGGGGTGGGCACGGTCATCGCGCTGATGCTGCCCTATGTCATCGCCATCTCGGTCGCCTGGACCGCTCTGCTGGCGGCCTGGTACCTGCTCGGCCTGCCGTGGGGGCTCTAGGCGATGGGTGACATCGCGCTGATGGCGGCGATCATCCTCGTCGCCATCGTCCTCTTTGTCTGGAACCGCCTGCCCGTCATCGTGGTGGCGATGGGCGTCGGCATGGCGCTCTACGCCACCGGGCTGGTCACGCTGAACCAGGCGCTGTCGGGCTTCGGCGACCCGGCGGTGATGTTCATCGCGACCCTCTTCGTCGTCTCCGCCGCCCTGGACCGCACCGGCGTCACGGCCTGGGCGGGCCAGATGCTGATCCGCGGCGCGGGGGAGGAAAGCCGCACGCGGCTGATGGGGCTCATCGCGCTGCTGGTGGCGCTGCTGACCGCGCTGATCAGCCTGAACGGCGCCATCGCCGCGCTGCTGCCGGTGGTCGTCGTCATGGCGCTGCGCCTGCGGCGCCAGCCTTCCCAGCTGCTGATGCCGATGGTCTTCGCGGCCCATGCCGGATCGCTGCTCGCGCTCACTGGCACGCCCGTGAACGTGCTGGTCAGCGAGGCCGCGGCGGATGCCGGCTTCCGCGCCATCGGCTTCTTCGAGTTCACCATCGTCGGCGTGCCGCTGCTGCTCGGCGTCATCGCCATCAGCATCCTGCTCGGCGAGAAGCTGCTGCCGCACCGCGCGGGTGAGACGATGAGCGCGGATTTCAGCCGCCACGCCACCACGCTGGTCGAGCAGTACGGGCTGAAGGAGGGGCTGTTCCGCCTGCGCCTTCGCGCCTCCTCCCCGCTGGTGGGCCAGCCGCCTTCCGTGCTCGAGGTCCATAACTGGGACGGGCTTCGCCTTGTCGCGATCCATGACGGCGAGAGCGGGGAGCGGCTGCGGCGCGACACGATGGCGGAGGGTGACTTCCTGCTCGTCTCCGGCCAGGGCGAGGAAGCCGCGCGGCTCGCCGCCGCGCAGCACCTGGCCTTCCGCCTTGAGAACAGCGAGGACGATCTGCGCGACAGCCTGTTCAACCGCAGCTCAGGCCTCGCGGAGGTGATGATCCCGCCGCGCTCAGCGATGATCGGGCAGACCGCCTATCAGGGCATGGTGACGGAGAGCGGCGATCTCGTGGTCATCGCGATCCAGCGCGGCGGCAGCGACGTGGGCGCGAAGCCGGTGCAGCTGCAGGCGGGCGACACGATGCTGCTGCAGGGCAGCTGGAAGGCGCTCGACACGCGGTTGGCGGATCCGCAGGTGCTGGTGGTGAACTCGCCGGACCTGGTGCGGCGCCAGGCCGTGCCGCTCGGCGCCGGCGCCTGGGGCGCGATCGGCGTGCTCGGGGCGATGGTGTTCTGCCTCGCCACCGGCCTGCTGCCGGCCGCGGTGGCGGGCATCCTCAGCTGCTTCGCGCTGGTGCTGCTGCGCGTGGTGACCGTGGACCAGGCCTATCGCTCGGTGGACTGGACCACGGTGATCCTGGTCGCGGCGATGATGCCGCTGTCGACCGCGATGGTGCAGACCGGCGCGGCCGACATGATGGCGGACGGCCTCGTCGCCGTGGCCGCCGGCGGCAGCCCGACCATCCTGCTGGCCGGCATCTTCCTGCTGACCGCCGTCCTCGGCCAGCTGATCAGCAACACCGCGACCGCCCTGATCATCATCCCCGTCGGCGTCGCCGCAGCGACCACGATGGGCGTCTCGCCGGTGCCGGTGCTGATGTGCATCGCAGTCGCCGCCGCCGCGTCCTTCCTGACGCCGATCGCGACGCCGACCAACCTGATGGTGATGCGGCCCGGGGGCTATGCCTTCGGCGACTACTGGAAGTTCGGCCTGCCGATGATGATCTGGTTCTTCATCGTCGCCGTCTTCGTCGTGCCGCTGGTCTGGCGCTTCTGAGCCATGGCGCGGCGCGGGGCCGGCGCGCTCTGCGCCGCGGGGATGCTTGCGGCGCTGCCGGCGGCGGCCGAGACGCCACCGGCGCGCGGCGCCGACCCGGCCGGCACCTTCGCCTTCCTGATCGAGAACGACACCTTCTCCGGCAACGACCGGTTCTACACCAACGGCTTCCTCTTCGCCTGGCGCGCGCCGTCCTACGACCCGCCGGCCTGGCTCGCGGCGCTGACCGACCGGCCCGGCCCGCTATTCCCCGCCGGCGGCACGGCGCGCTGGGGGCTGGCCTTCGGGCAGAAGAAGTTCACGCCCGAGGACACGCTGGCGCGCGACCCCGATCCGCGCGACCGGCCCTATGCCGGCTGGCTCTATGGCGCGCTGACCCTGCATTCCTACACCGACCGCGCGATCGGCACGCTCGAGCTGCAGCTCGGCGTCGTCGGTCCCGCCGCGCTCGGTGAGGAGGTGCAGAACACCACGCACGACCTGTTCAACATCGACCGTGCGCTCGGCTGGTCCGCGCAGATCCGCAACGAGCCCGGCGTGAACCTGGTGCTGAACCGGCAATGGCGGATGAACGGCGCGCCCGACACCGAGGGGCGGCGGTTCGGGTTGGTGCCGAGCGTCGCCGCGAGCCTCGGTAACGTCCACACCTACGCGGCCGCCGGCCTCATGCTGCGCTACGGCACCGAGCTCGACGCGGATTTCGGCCCGCCGCGGGTGCGCCCCGTCTCGGCCGGCTCGGTGTTCTTCCAGCCGACGGGGCGGTTCGGCTGGTACGCCTTCGCCGGCGTCGAGGGGCGCGCCGTCGCCCATGACGTCACGCTCGACGGCAACAGCTGGCGCGACAGCCGCAGCGTCGAGCGCGAGCCCATGGTCGGCGATGCCAGCGTCGGCGTCGCGCTGGTGATGGAGCGCGCGCGCCTGACCGCAACCTACACGGTCCGCACCCGCGAATTCGAGACGCAGCCGGATTTCGCGCAGTTCGGCTCCCTGAGCCTCGCCTTCCGCTTCTGAGGCGATCCGACGCCCCAGGCGGAGATGCCGGGCACAGATGCGCGACGCACCGCCGATGCGCGGCGACACGGGATGGCGCCAAGCTGGCCTGCGCGATCTTGCGGTCGCGCATAAGCGTCGCGGAGGACATCGTTTCCATGCGCAGATCGATATTAGGCTTGGTCGCGCTCGCGGCTTCGGCGGGGCCGGCATTCGCGCAGCCGGGCCCGGTCACCACGGGACCGCTTGTGGAGCTCTGCGCCTCGCTCGATCCGGCGGCCTCGGCCTATTGCCGCGGCTTCCTGACCGGTGCGGGGCAGTACCACACGGCGGTCACGGCGCCGGGCGCGCTCGACCCGATCTTCTGCCTGCCGACGCCGTCGCCCAGCCTCGACCAGTCGCAATCGGCCTTCGTCGCCTGGGCGCGGGCCAACCCGCAATTCGCCAATGATCGGGCGATCGACGGCGTGATGCGCTGGGCCGCCAGCGCCTATCCCTGCCCGCCGCTCGCAGAACCCGCCACCAACCGGAGGACCGGCCGATGATGCGTAAGCCCATCCTCGTCGTCGGGGCGCTGGCGCTGGCCGGCCTCGCCGGCTGCGCCGATCTCGATCCCGCGGCGCAGCGCGCCATGACAGGCGGCCTTGCCGGTGCGGGGGCCGGTGCGCTGATCGGGTCCCTCTCCGGCAACATGGGCACGGGCGCCGCCATCGGCGCCGGGCTCGGGGCGGCGGGGGGCTTCGTCTACCAGCAGCACGTGAATTCGCGCGAGCGCGCTTTCCAGCAGGGCGTGCAGGCCGGCCGCGCGCAGCGCTGAGCCGGGCGCGGTCGCGCAGGGAGCCAGGATCGCAGGCTTGGGGGGGAGCGGATGAAGCGACATTTGGCGGGGGCCGCCATGCTCGGCCTGATGGTCGGCGCCACGCCGGCGCTCGCGCAGCAGCCGAGCGTCGAGGATCTGGTGCGGCGGCTCGAGGAGCTGCAACGGCGCGTCAACGAGCTGGAGCGCGAGCGCCGCGCGCCGCCGCGCCCGGTCGCGCCGGAGGCGCGCGGTCCGGCATCGGCACCCGCGCCCGCGCCCTCGCGCGCCCCGGCCGTGGCGCCCGCCGCCGCCCCAGTCACCGCGCCGCCCGTTGCCGCCGCGCCG
>ERZ1022729.29-NODE-29-length-16881-cov-7.314276_pt1 | contig 16881 bp, 18 predicted proteins | sample MGYA00520880_ERZ1022729 | MGnify/ENA primary metagenome ERZ1022729 (study PRJEB33162, sample SAMN09537598) | freshwater metagenome | isolation source: freshwater | place: Canada:Alberta | collected 2017-07 | study: EMG produced TPA metagenomics assembly of the...
GTGTATAAGAGACAGATCTAAATGAACTACTAGAAGATCCCAGCCGATCGTTAAACTTAGATAAACTGAAATCCTTTTTAATCCATAGAATCAATATATTAGTCTTTTTAAGACGATTATTAACTTTTTTTCAACTATTTATTTGGTCACGGGGATTTGCATTTATCTTAACGCTTTTTCCCTACACTAGAAATTTTGGGATTTTGTTTGCTGGGGTTCCCGCTTCGTTACTAACTATTTGGTTAGTGATTTTTCTGGCGATAAAAATTGTTGAATTAATCATTGATACCAGTCTTCGTGCTTGGTTAGATGATTTAGGTTTTACTCAACAAAAATCTACCAGACAAACGTTTCGTATTCCCACTATTAGTAGTTCCATAAAAGGGGTAAGCTTTGTTTTTTTTATCTGTGCAGGAATTTTTTCTTCCCTCGCTATTTTCAATGTGCCAATTTCGACCGTATTAGCGGGGGCAGGAATTTTAGGTTTTGCTGTTTCTTTCGGTTCCCAAAGTTTGATTAAAGATTTAATTTCAGGCGTGATTAATTTAGTCAATGATGCCTATGCGGTGGGGGATTTTGTCATCATTGGAGAGGATGATGGACTAGTCGAAAATATGAATTTATTTGTCACTCGAATTCGTAGTGCTAATGGAGATTTGATCACTATTCCTAACGGTTCAGTCGGGACAGTTCGCAATCAATCGAAGGACTGGTCGCGGGTTGATTATAAAATTCAGGTATCCTATGAAACAGACATTTCTAAAGCTTTAGATATTATGTTGGCGATCGCCGAAGAACTTTATAGCGATCCCCAGTGGAGTGCTTATATTTTGGGCCCCCCTGATTTAAAAGGAGTAGAGGATCTTTCCCATCAAGGGGTACTGATTCGCCTTTGGTTAAAAACGAAACCTGGAGAGCAATGGATGGTCGGGCGCGAACTTCGCTTACGCATGAAAGAAGCCTTTGAAAAAGCAGGCATTAATATTGGGATTCCGCAACAAGCTTTTCTCTGGCAAAATAGCTCTGAATTGAATCAAAATACTATTCCGATTTCAAAAAATGATTAATCCTTATTCAGAACTCAGTTAGTTTAGATAGAAAATTTAATCCAGTTTGGCGATCGCCTCAAAAAGTGGATCTTCCGTTTGAAAAATAATATAAAGTCGCGTTGCTGTTTTTGTCCAATACCCAAGCGCGACCAAAAGAATATCTATCACCGTTTCCCATTCTTTTGGATCTTCGTGAGCGAATTTTTCGGGTTGGTTATAAATAACAATCCGAGGCGTTGGTTCACACCATTCTAGATCAAGTAAACAATCATCAAAGGCATCCTAATTATGACCAAAATAATCAGGAAAATTCATACTTTTAGACCAGTTATCTAGAAAAAATGCCTCATTTGGACTCGCTTCAGCGGAGTGAAAGAGGTTGCCAAAGAAGACTAGGCTAAAAAATAGAGCGGCAAAAAGTAAGCTAAGATATTTAGTCATGATTCAATCAAGTGCCGATATTGAGATCGTTTTTTAGAATACACAAACTAAAAAGATTTTGCAATTTTTCAACATCAAGTCCTATCAGCTTTGAGAAGCTTAACAAAAATTACTTATGATGAAACAACAAAAGCCATTTATTTTGACTCAAAAGATTTATTCACTAGGGGTATCTGCCACTAAATTTTTGCTAGGGATTCTTATTATTTGGACTCTTACTTTTCAAAATACTTTAGCTGTACTTCCCATTCCCACAGAATCAAACTTCACCAATGCAAAACTTCTCACCAGTCAAATTTCTGCACCGCCCAATCTTATTCAATTAGTCCGCAAAGATCTGTCCCGACGAACTAAAATTCCCCTCCAGCAAATAACAGTACAAACAGCTAAGTCGATGACTTGGCCCGATGGTTGTCTAGGATTAGCGAAAACCGATGAATTCTGTACTCAAATGTTAGTTCAGGGTTGGCAAATTATCCTTAGTCACAACAAGAAAACCTGGATTTATCGCACCGACTCTCAAGGCAAAGCTATTCGTCTTGAAGTAGTTAAATAACAGTTACTCTAAAAAAAGATAAAACGGCAAAAAGACCATGTGACTCTTGCCACAACTACGGCAACGAAAACGATGACAAAGCAATAAAAGCCATAACAGTCTTATTAAAAGATTTTGGGTACGAGACGGGCAAATATAGTCGCTATTACAATGCGGACAAGCCATTGGTTAAAGCCTTAATTTTTTGTTAGTCTATGATTTTGATTAGTGATTCTAGCAGAGAAACGGACAATTTTAATTTTAAGTTAATAAAGAATAGGCAATTACCCAGGGTCGTTTGATGATTGCGTTTTCTGAATCGGGCAGGGCGATCGCCTTAAAAAAATAATCAAAAAAAGGGCGTATTACGCCCCTACAAAATATTTATGATGAAGATTAACTTAAAACTCAAGTTCAGCCGCTTGGACTTTCTCGATTTGTCGTTTCTTCACCACTAAGAGAATTTGAGCTAACATAATTCCCGCTAAGAACAGAATCAAGAATTTGATACGAGTAGGATTTTGCAAAACAACTTCCGTATCTTTTTGACCAAAACCACCCACATTCGGATTATTCGTCAAAGCTTCTGCCGCTTCAACGGTCTGTCCTTCCGAAACAATCAAGTCGGGGCCAGCAGGAATTTTGACAGTTTCATCACCCTTTTCGGTGGTTAGGATCACTTCATAGCCGCCCCCTTCAACCTTATTAATTTGGCTAATGGTTCCTGCCGCAGGAGCTTTAAACAGATTGTTATTGCTCAGTTCCCCTGTGGGATAAATTTGTCCACGACCTCGATTTGCGCCTAAGTGAACGGAAAATTTACCGTAATTAATGCCTTTGTCGGTAGCAGGGTTGGGAGAAAGAACGGGGAAAACAATTTCCTGGTATTGATCACCTGGTAAGGGGCCAACAATCACCACGTTTTCTTGATCATCACGGTAGGGCTGATAAAATAATCCACCGATTTTTTCCTTTAATTCTTCCGAAATTCGCTCAGGAGGGGCAATTTTGAAACCATCGGGCAACATCAAAACCGCACCAACATTTAAGCCACCTTTAGAGCCATCGGCTAAAACCTGTTGACTACTAAGGTCATAGGGAATTTTAACAACCGCTTCAAATACCGTATCGGGTAAAACGGATTGGGGAATTTCAATTTCTGCGGGTTTTTGTCCTGAATGGCAGTTAGCACAAACAATACGGCCTGTCGCTTCTCTAGGAGTTTCGGGGGCCGTTTGTTGCGCCCAAAAGGGGTAAGCCGCCGCAGACTGGGGAACAGCTAGATCACTAAACAAAAATAGGGTAATCGTGGCGATCGCGGTGAGGGCGATACTCAGGGTAACTTTTCTGCCCCGTTGCCACAGTCCCGAAAAATCAGGAGTTCTCATCTCTTAGGTCAAATAAATAGGGTTAACAGTTTCAGATTATTTTGCTAAATTCAAGGCTTAAGCCCACCAAGGATCATCGTTGGTACGGAAATCAGTTTCTGTCCAAGGGCTAAAGACCAGTTTATCGTCTTCGGTAACCTGGGCATGGGCAAGGGCTAAAGAAAGCGGTGCAGGGCCACGTACCACCTTACCTTCCGAGTTATATTGGGAACCGTGACAAGGACACATGAATTTATTTTCATTAGCATTCCAAGGCACAACACAGCCCAAATGGGTACAAATTGCGTTAATACCGTAGCTTTCGATGGTTTTTTCGCCTGTGATCACCATATAGGTGGGATCACCCTTAAGTCCCTGGGCCAAGGTGCGATCGCCCGCATTATGGGTACTCAAAAACTGGCTAACAATTACATCATTACCGAGGGCATCTTTCGCCGTCACACCGCCGCTTCCACTTCCGCTAGAGGGAGGAATGAAGTACTTAACAATGGGATAAAGTGCGCCAGCCGCAATGCCTGTAATCGTACCAAAGGTAAGCAGGTTCATAAATTGGCGACGACCCAAATCTGGGACATCGGACGTACCTGAAAATTGAGTCATAATGAAGCGTCTAAATTTGTATATTTTTACAATAATTTCTAAGATTTCTCTTAGATAAGGAGGTTTTCTGTCCTATGGCAAGCGGTCAATCGTCACCGAGAGCAGAAGCGGGATGCTTGCGGATTAAAAAAATTACAAGTCCAGATTAAATTATGACAGAAAATGGCCTTCAAAGCTTTTGGACATAAGCCCTGTCAGGAAAAGGATCGGCTTTACAAATTGGGAAAATTCCGATGCGAATCCTGGATCATATTTTTTTCATCAGAGGCTTTGCCCCTAGCCTGATCTCCAATTCACCAATCTCAATCCCATGCGCCAAGATTGCGTTTGAATCGCCTCAACATTCTTAATATTGCCCATCTTTAAACTTTCGCTATCATAGATATAATTAATGTTGCCCATCCCCCAGGAGAAAATCATGTACCAAACGGCTCTACAATTCTCCGACAAAATGCCCGATGCCCGTGTCCTCATGAGTGATGAACCTGAAATGGAAAGTTCCCTGCATTATCTTCAACTTTTGCTTCTGGTTACTTGTCTGGAGTGGCATTGGCGAAATAGAAACAATTACTTTATTGGGGCAAATTTAACCATCTACTTTAGTCGGCAACAACTTAAAAATCGAGATTTTCGAGGGCCAGATTTTTTCCTCGTTAATGGCGTGGATGGCCATCCCCGTCCCTCCTGGGTGGTTTGGGAAGAAGACGGTCAGTATCCCAATTTAATTATCGAATTACTTTCAGAAAGTACGGAAAATGTTGATCGCGGGATCAAAAAACAACTTTATCAAGACCGTTTCAGAACCCCTGAATACTTCTGGTTTTCGCCTGATAGTCTAGAATTCAGAGGTTATCGTTTAGTCGGTCATGAATATCAAGAAATTCCCCTCACTTCTGCTAATAAACGCTGGAGTGAGGAGTTAGGGCTTTATTTAGGCGTTGAACAGGATAAATTACGCTATTTTACCCCCAGCGGCCAATTAATCCCAACTCCCCAGGAAGCCGCTCTACAGGAAATGGCGATCGCAGAATCAGCCCAACAACAAGCTCAACAAGCTCAAAATGAAGCTCAACAGGCTCAAAATGAAGCTCAACAGGCTAAAAATGAAGCTCAACAAGCTCAACATGAAGCTCAACAGGAAAAATTGCGCGCCGATACGTTAGCCGCGTATCTCCGCTCCCTGGGAATCAACCCTGAACAGATTAACTGAAAAGTTTACAGATTGAATGGTTATAACAAAGTAGCAGGGGGATTCAAGGAATTTAAGAGAAATTTCCTTATTGCCAAAACTAAGGCACAATCAAGACTGGACAGGGTGAAAGATTAATCACACGGGTCGTGACGCTTTCTGTTGCCCCCTCAGTGGTTAAACCTAATCCTCGACACCCCATGACAATGAGATCAGCCCCAATTTCATCCGCCACATCACAGATGGTAAAAGACGGCTTTCCTTCCCGTTCCACCATATCCGCTTCAATGCCTTGTTGGGCAAAAAAAGCTTGGGCCGCCTGAAGAATTTTTTCCACTTCTTCGGGGGAAGCCATAACAGGGGAATGGGCAGAGCTAGGCTCTTCGGGGGAAGATTTTTCAACAACCGACAGTAAAAATAGCCGACTACTATAGGTTTTGACTAAATTGGCCACCATTTGGGCCGCTTCACGGGCTTCTCGACTGTGATCAATGGGAAATAAGATGGTTTTAAACATAAATTTTGACCTCTACCTTCCTTTACTCATACTCTGATTGGTGACAGGGTGACAATGAAAAGATATAAAAATTTTTAGTTGACTTATGACCTAGACGATGCGGCTTAAATTAAATCATTGTCGGAAGTAGCATAGCCTGATTTAATCTTGAGTAAGACTCAATTAAAGCAATAGGAGGAATTGACCGTGCCTAAGAAAAGTGTAGCAAATTTGTCAGCAACCGAGATCGCTGGAAAACGGGTGTTTGTGCGGGTAGATTTCAATGTTCCCCTCAATGATGCGGGAAAAATTACCGATGATACTCGGATTCGGGCGGCATTACCTACCATTGAGAATTTAACGTCCAAAGGGGCGAAAGTCATTCTCGCTAGTCATTTTGGCCGTCCCAAGGGCGAAACCTTTTTAGAGCGGGTTAAAGATAAACTTCGGTTAACCCCCGTTGCGGCGCGTTTGTCGGAATTGTTGGGTAAAACGGTGGTGAAGCCCAGTGATTGCATTGGTGAAGAAGTGGTTTCAGCCGTAGCGGCTCTGAATAATGGCGATGTGCTGTTACTGGAAAATGTGCGTTTTCATCCTGGTGAAGAAGAAAATGATCCTGAATTTGCTAAAGAATTAGCTTCTTTGGCTGATTTATACGTTAATGATGCATTTGGTACGGCTCACCGCGCCCATGCTTCGACGGAAGGGGTTACTCACTATCTCAGCCCCTCGGTGGCTGGTTTATTAATTGAAAAAGAATTGCAATATCTCCAAAGTGCGATCGAAGATCCCAAACGTCCCTTGGCTTCGATTATTGGTGGCTCGAAGGTTTCGAGTAAAATTGGTGTCATTGAAACCCTTTTAGAAAAATGCGATAAGTTGATCATCGGTGGTGGGATGATCTTTACGTTTTATAAGGCACGGGGTTTAAAGGTCGGTGCATCCTTGGTTGAAGACGACAAATTGGAATTGGCTAAGTCTTTAGAAGCGATCGCCAAGGAACGGGGGATTCAACTGTTATTACCGACCGATGTGGTGGTTGCTAATAAATTTGCCCCTGATGCCGAGTCTAAAATCGTGAGTATCGACAATATTCCCGATGGTTGGATGGGGTTAGATATTGGCCCTGATTCGATTAAACTCTTCCAAGATGCCCTAGCGGATGTTAAAACTGTCATCTGGAATGGCCCGATGGGAGTTTTTGAATTTGATAAGTTTGCGGCAGGAACCGATGCGATCGCCCATACCTTAGCTGATTTAACGCCAAAAGGAACGACAACCATTATCGGCGGCGGTGATTCTGTTGCGGCGGTTGAAAAAGTCGGTGTTGCTGAAAAAATGAGCCACATTTCGACGGGTGGTGGAGCAAGCTTGGAATTACTCGAAGGAAAGGTTTTACCTGGTATTGAAGCGTTAGATGAAGCTTAATTCCAATTTTTAAGCAACTTTTAGCAATTAAAATTTAATTTGAATCTTAAGGGTGGACAATCTCGTTCACTCTTTTTTTTGCAAGTTGAGAAACTATTCCAAGATTTTTTCTTTATCGTCTTTTTTTTGTTCTAACTTCTTCGTTTTTCCCTTATTATACGCATCTGTCCCGTAAATAATCGCAGATACTCCTGCCAGAGATGTAATAATCGCTATAGCGACTTCTTTTTGTCCCTTAATAGCTAAACCCGTAGAAAAAATAAGAACGGCCATGATGATGATAAAACCCTTATTAGCTGCAGATACGGAACGTTCGTGGTTCTTGTTGAATATTTCTAGTTGAGCTTCTAAAATACGTTTTTCTTGCTCTTTTTCAGCAAGGTCAACTCTTCGTTGATGTTCAGCACCGTTAAAAACTTCTTCTAAATACCGAGCAGCAAATCCAGGTACGAGATCATCATAGGCTTTCAATTCATCAGGTAAAATCGGCCCCTCTCGATAGAAAACTTCTATGCCACTCGATTCATTTTCCCTTTCTGTGGCTGCTAACTCTGGTTTTAAAATTTCAGGTGCAATAGCATCAGCATCCTGACTTGGTTGATTTTCCATGAAAAATTTAGTACTGTTTACAGGGTGATCGAACTGTTTTTACGAGCTAATTGAGATTGTCTTTGCTCTTTTTTGACCTGCAAACGCATCCGATTCCCAACAGTTGCCATTGTTTTGTTGATCTTTTTAGACGCTAACACAAATGCGCGATCGCCTTCTTGAAGCGGATCATAGAATTTTTCCCGAACGGCATCATTTTTTTTTGGAACAGATACAACAGAGAAATCATCTTTGATTCCACCAGAAAGGTCAAAAATGCGAGTGATACCTTCTTTTAAAGAAGGAATTCTATAGATTAGTCTTGTTCTGTGTGACATAAATTTCAAGTACTCTATCTTAACAAATCCCTTGTAGGGAATTGAGTTATCTCAATTATACTTTTTAGCACGTATTCTCGCTAAACAGATAAAATTCTTTTAGATCTTTTGAAACTATTTCAGTCTCAGCTTAGTCCATGATCCCATTAAATCCAGCGTTAACGCTCAACTCAAGCTGATAAAGAGCGATCGCCTCATCCCTTATTATTTTGTCTCATATCCCAGAGTCCTAGTCGCCATCAATCAAAAATAGGTTTTTAGTTGCAGTAAACCTGAAATTAACCTGTAGCATATTATAAAATGTCAGCACCTTATATCTTCCTATATTTAAAAATAATAAACAAACGTGTTTAAACAGTTAACCCAAAATCTTAAGAAAAAAACGAGTCAAGCTCTCCACTCCGTCGCGGAAGCCCTAGAAAAACAAGAGCCTGAGATGATTTCGGCCGTTTCATCCCCAGATCCCTCAACAGTTTCAACGGTTTCCCCTCAAGACTCTCCCGTTTCACAAGATCAGGAATTACAATCCGCTTCGTCTGCTGTAATGACCGAGGTTGCCAAACCTGAACCCAAGGAAGAACTCACCCCAGAGCCAGAGTCACCCGTTAAAAGAAACCGCCAAAAACGAAAACCCCGTAAGGCTCTAACCTTACCCCAGCTTGTCCAAACAATCCCCCAAACCCTGTCTCCCATCGGCTCTAAATTAAAAAAAGTGAGTCAGCATCCTCGTTTTTGGTTATTTACAGGAATAGGAGTTGGGCTCACAGGTAGCGCGATCGCCCTGGGTTGGGGAATTTCCGTGCTAGAAAAAAATACCCAGGAATCCGTTGAAGAGGTTTTGGTTTATTCGCCTCCTGGGACGCTTAAAATTACTTCTAGTGATGGGGCAATTTTGCAGGAAATTGGGCCAGTCAGTCACGATAAACTCAAAGCCAGTAATATTCCACCTTTAATTAAACAAGCTTTTATTGCCAGTGAAGACCGACGTTTTTATGACCATCGAGGCGTTGATCCTCAAGGCATTTTGCGGGCGGCGTTTTCCAATCTACAAGCGGGAGACGTGGTTGAAGGGGGAAGTACCATTACCCAACAATTGGCCCGACTGGTTTTTCTGAATCAAGATCGAAATTATGGTCGGAAAATTCGAGAAATGCGTCTGGCTCAAAAGATTGAGGAAAAGTACACCAAAAATGAAATTTTACAGCAATATTTAAACCTGATTTATTTGGGATCAGGGGCCTACGGTGTGGCGGATGCGGCCCATGCCTATTTTAGTAAAACCCCTGACAAACTGACGCTATCAGAAGCGGCAACCCTAGCGGGGATCGTCCCTGCCCCCAGTCGTTATTCGCCTATCGAAAATAAGGAATTAGCCACGAAACGACGCAATGAAGTTCTCAACAAAATGGCCGATGCGGGTTTTATTACCCCTGCACAAGCACAATCCGCTATTCTTGAACCCCTGACCCTAAAAACGAGTCCCCTCAAACGCTTTAATCGACAGGCTCCCTATTTCACAGATTATGTTCTCAAACAATTGCCTGGATATGTTCCCGAAAAAGCAATCCAAGCGGGGGGATTGACGGTTGAAACCACCCTTAATTTAGCTTGGCAAAAACACGCTGATGAAGTGGTTCGTAAGGCAGTGGCCCAGTATGGTCAATGGCAACGATTTAGTGAAGCGGCTCTTGTTACGATTGATCCCAGAACGGGTCAAATTAAAACGATGGTGGGGGGTAAGGATTTTAATAACAATCAGTTTAACCGTGTGACCCAGGCCAAACGTCAGCCAGGCTCAACTTTTAAACCCATTCTCTATGCTGCGGCGATCGCGACAGGAATTTCTCCTGATAAAACCTTTCTCAACGCGCCTTTTACGGTGAGTGGTTATACCCCCGAAAACTATGGGGATCAATATACGGGGGCCCCGATGTCTCTGCGCGAGGCTCTCAAAAGTTCAGTCAATGTGGTGGCAGTGCGTTTATTGCTGGATGTGGGTTGGAATCCTGTGATTAAGTTAGCGCGTAAAATGGGTATTGAATCCCCCCTAGAGCCGACCTATTCCCTAGCGTTAGGGTCTTGGGTTATGACCCCCTTAGAGATGACCAGTGCCTACGGGACGTTTCCCAATAAAGGCGTTCATGTTAGACCCTCTTCGATTAAACGGGTTTTAGATCGTCACGGTCGAGTTATTTATCAATCTCAAACTAAATTTAGTCCCGCCCTTGATCCTGAAAGTAATGCCATTTCGATTTCCCTCATGCGGGGGGTCGTAACGGGGGGAACGGGTCGTCCTGCTCAATTAGGCGATCGCCAGGTAGCAGGGAAAACGGGAACATCGGATAAGGCGAGGGATCTCTGGTTTATTGGTTATATTCCCCAACTGGTCACGGGAATTTGGCTCGGTAATGACAATAACACTCCTACCAAGGGAGCCAGTACCACTGCCGCGATTATGTGGCAACAATTTATGGTGGATGCAGTCAAAGGAATGCCCGTCGAATATTTCCCCGCATCACCGAAGAAATTAGAAGGGCGTAAACCGACTCTTAAAGCCGAGCCTCTCAAGGGCAGACGCATTACTAATCTCGCGATCGCCAATCCTGGTGGCAATAACGATAATTCTGTCAACAGTTCAGCCAATGATGACAGCCGCCGTTCTCGTCGCCGTCGCCGCCGTAACCGTTCTTCTGAAAGTATTGATAATAATCAACAACCCACCGAAACTCGTCGTTCTCGCCGCAGAAGACGCAGAGTAACGGATGACAATACTCAAGCCCAATCCTCTTCTGGACGCTCTTCTTCACGACGCTCCCGTTCTCAAAACAATTCAACTTCAACAACGGGAAATTCTAGCCTTCCTGCTCCTCCCTCTGCAAAAAAATCAGAATAGTCCGCAGAAATAGTCATAAAAAAGGAGACTCATCACGTCTCCCTCTATTTTTAAATGATTATTTTTAGGTTGATCTAACCCGCGATCGCCAAAATATCTTGGGCGTGGGTAGCGGTTTTAACTTGCTCATCTACATGGCTAATTTTGCCCGTACTGTCGATGATATAAGTCACCCGCATAGAATAGTCGCCTTTGGCCACATCGTAGGCATTCGTAATCTTTCCATCTGTATCAACCAGAAGTTGGAACGGCAAACCATATTTTTCCTTAAAGAGTTTATGGGAAGCCTGATCATCTCGACTAACGCCTAAAACAACGATTTCTTTACCTTGATATTCCGTATGATTATCACGGAAACCCTGGGCTTCGATGGTGCAACCAGGGGTATCATCCTTGGGATAAAAGTATAAAACAACGGTTTTTCCCGCAAAATCAGACAAGGAGACAGATTTGCCTGAATCATCAACGGTGGTAAAACTCGGTGCAACGGTTCCGATTGCTAAGACCATAATTTCTCACTTTTGACAAGAGTAAATACTGACTACGATCATAAATCTTTACATCCCCAAAATCTACCAATCCATTGAAGATTAATGAAAATTTGATTTTTTCCTCCGTTGTTGAGCTAGAAATTCCCTCGTCATACTAAACTGTATTAAGATTAAGACCGAAAGAGACTCTTTGTTGTTGAATTATAGTTTCCACCGTAAAGACCGTTCTTTTGGTTATTTAAGCAGTTATTGCCAGTTATATTTAATGGATCGATAACAAAGATCTATAGTTTTGACTTTATACTAAACTCCCCCACACGATTGCGTAGTATTTGAATGTAGAGAACTAAACCAATGCCTAAAGCCTTTACTCCTAAGCCATTGGGATTTATTTTACAAGAAGCGGGGCTAATTACTCCCGCCCAAGTAGAAGTCGCATTGCAGGATCAGCAATATTACCAATTGCCTTTTGGAGAAATTTTGTCCTTGCATGGTTGGATTCATCAGCGAACGGCTGACTTTTTTGCGGAGTCTTGGCCGACTCTTTTTATCTCTTCTTACCTGCATCCTCTGGGATATTATCTAAAATCCGCCGCACTATTGAGCGATGAGCAGATTGAATTGATCCTAGAAGAACAAAAGAAATTGGGTATTAGATTTGGGGCGATCGCAGTACTAAAAGGATGGGTAAACCAGCAAACCGTCGATTATTTTCTTGAAAATTTACTGGCTGATGCTAAGGCCGCCTCGAATTTTCAGGCAAAAAAAACATCCCCAAAAAAGAGTCAAAAACCTGCTAAAAATACAATGCCAAATGGCTTGTTATTGGAACAACAAAAAGAATTAATATTGCCTTCTTCCCAGAAAAAGTCAATGGATTTCAATGAATTCAACCTTTTTATTAGTGAACCCACTATTTTTATTGATGGTAATCTCGTTGCGTTTGCGAGCCAAGGCGAAAATCCAGAAGAAATTTATGATCTTGCTCAATCTTTAGATTATCACTTGGTCTATTCCGAATAATTAGCTTATCTTAAATAATAAAAAATTCCGATTTTTTCAGAGATGTTTTTGAACTAAATACAACTTGGTTTGCAAGACTTCTACTCTCTGTTTGATTCCTTCCCAGTTTTCTGATTCAATCAGATTAGCGGGAAATAATTGTCCCGATAAACCGATCGCGATCGCGCCAGCTTGAATAAAAGCAAGAGCATTTTCTAGGGTTACGCCGCCTGTGGGAATGAGGGGAATATGGCCCAGGGGGCCTTGTAACGATTGGATATACTCACTGCCGCCCAGGGATTGGACAGGAAAAACCTTAACGGCACTTGCCCCCAGTTGCCAGGCGGTGACAATTTCTGTAGGAGTTAGTGCGCCTGGAATAATAGGAATTTCGGCTTGAATCGCTTTTCGGATTAACTCTGGATTAACATGAGGCGTAAAACAAAACTGACTGCCACAGGCGATCGCGTCTTCTAGATCGGCAAGGGTCAAAACAGTTCCTGTGCCGATTAAACAATGGGGAAAGGTTTCTCGCAATTCGGCGATTAATTTTGCGGGTTCGGCACTATTCCAGGTAATTTCAATGATTCCCATTCCCCCTGCAATGGCTGACTGAGCTAAAGTACGCCCCAAGTCCAAATTAGGGGTTCTTAAAACCGCGATCGCGCGATGAGCTTGTAACGATTGCAACCAGGTTTGCATCAATTTAAAATAATCAGAAAATAAACTTATCTAGGAGATTATCAGCGAAATTTCTCGAAAAAGCCGATTTTGTCAATATTTTCTCCCTGGGATAAAAAATTCAACTTGGGATAGTATCTATTTTTTGCTGAAATTGTTAACATTCACTTATCGTTCGCTAGGAAATTTACGCCAATGAATATCGAAGAAAACACTCCCGTCGAAGTCATGACCGATAATCCCGCCCTGGCAAAGACTGAAACCCCTTTGGAGAAAGATTCTGTGACTGACGAAACCCAAGCTCTCATTCAAGCCATTCAAACCAAAGCTTTTTCTGAAGCCCAGAAAGCAGGGGATTTTGCCCGTGAAAGTTATCTGGAATTTATTCGTGGGGCTAGAGAACAGGTAGAAAGTCTTAAGGTATTTGATCCCGATAACATTGAATCTGCAATGAAACAACTCCAAGGGGAAGTTGAAAAGGATTGGACAAATGTAACTCGTCAGTTTAACGATTTTGGTTCTCAGTTTAGTGATTTTGGCGATCGTCTCAGTGCCGCCGCTAAAGCCGCCTGGGAAGTTTTGACTAAATCCAAAGAAGGATAAAGAGATTTCTGGAATAGCAAACATCTGTAGTGCCGCCCCCTAAATCCCCCAATTCTGGGGGACTTACCAGTATAGACCTCAAATTAATCCTAAATTAGCCTGCTTCGGTGGGCTTTTTTTTACTAAAATTCAATAATTACCGACGATTGGGAACTAATCCTTCCGCCGCATTCCGAAATACTTCTACTTCCGCACTATAGTCAATCGGTAAGACCGCAGCCACATTTTCGTGGGGACGGGGAATAATCACCCAGGTTTCTACCACAGCCCCTTCGGTACGGTTTACCGCTTCAATCCCTGCGGCCATTGCTGTTTTCACTTCCTGAACGTCACCCCGAATATTTAGGGTAAAACGCGCACTTCCTGCCCGAAGATAGCCAACAATGGTGATTCTACCCGCTTTAACCATTGCATCAGCCGCCGCTAAAATACCAGGGAAGCCTTTAGTTTCAATAGAGCCGACAGCAGATTGGGATGGCATAGTAATTCTCCTAAGATACGAAATGATTGAATAAAAATTAGATTAAGCTTAAATAGTTGATATTCAGCTAAAAAGTGGGAAAAAATAAATCTCTTAAATTCCTATCCCAGTGTCACTATAGGTTAAGAAGGGGACAGAATGCCAGAGAGTTCAACTCCGAAAACGCGCAACTTTTTCGGTATATTCAATGGGTAATACGGCAAGAACATTTTCGGGAGGATTCGGTACAATATAGTGACTCACCACTTCTCCCCCGTTGGTATCAGTGGCGGCTTTGAGTCCCATTTCAACCGCTAGGTTAACCTCTGAAACAGGGCCTCGGACTGCGACTAGAAATTCTGCTCGTTCAGCCAAATCGTAATAAACCAGAGTGACACGCCCACCTTTCACCATTGCGTCAGCTGCGGCTAGGACAGCAGGAAATCCTAAAGTTTGAATAACACCAACAGCTTCGGGCATAGCGATTCTCCAGCAAGGTTTAATAAAAAACGAAAGTATAAAAGGCAACATTTTATTATAGAAGAAAAGGGTGTCCTGACCGTTCAAAATCAATCAAACTCAATAAGTTATTCGGCGATCGCGACTCCTCAAACATTTCTGGGCGATCGCAGGCTTTCCCCTTTGTCTGAATGGTCACTAAAAATTCAGGAAAATAAAAGATAAGATTAAATCAGCCCTTTACCCGAAAATCCTTGGTTATGACGGACTCCCTTGCCCAAATCAAAAATCAATTAAGTGATCTGATGACTCGTTACCGCGATCGCGTGGATTATTTAGCGATCCGTTTAGAACAGTCGGAGGGAACCAATATTGTCCTGCGGAGTGAGAAAATTGAAACCCTGAGTGAAGGAATGGCGATCGGGGGGCAAGTTCGCGCTTGTCATAACGGCGGTTGGGGCTTTGCGGCTTTTAACCGTCTTTCTACCTTGCCTGAACGGATTGAAGAGGCGATCGCGGCGGCCAAGTTGGTGGGAGAAGAAGAAACCATCCTTGCCCCTGTTGATCCTGTGCAAATTATTTGTCAATTACCCCTAACAGGAACCGATCCCCGCCACATTCCTCTAGCTCAGAAAAAAGCCCTCTGCGATCGCTACAACGAAATTTTACGCAGTGTTAGTCCCAAAATTACCACGACTTCCGTTCGGTATGGAGACACCATCCAAAAAATTCTCCTCGCAACTTCGGAAGGTTCCATGATTGAGCAAGCCTGGTGCGATATGGAAATGCGTTTTTCTGCCACCGCCAGGAACGGAGAAATGATCCAAACAGGGCGAGAAACCACAGGATCACGCAAAGCCTACGAAGATTTAGCCAGTTTAGACCAGCAAGTAATGGATGCGGCCCAAAGAGCCGTTACTGCTCTCACGCTCCCCACCGTTAAAGGCAATACCTACACCGTTGTGATCGACCCGATTTTAAGCGGGCTATTTGTCCACGAAGCCTTTGGCCATCTCTCCGAAGCCGATATGCTCTACGAAAATCCTGATTTATTGGAAGTCATGAGCATGGGCAAACGCTTTGGCAGTGATGAATTGCAAATTTTTGATGGAGCCGCCCCAGCAGGCCATCGCGGGAGTTATTTCTATGATGATGAAGGTGTTGCCGCCTCTACCACCCAATTGATTAAAGACGGGGTTTTAGTCGGACGACTCCACTCACGGGAAACGGCGGGAAAACTCGGTGAAACGGCTACAGGAAATGCTCGTTGTCTCAATTATCACTATCCCCCCATTGTCCGCATGACGAATACTTGGATTGAGCGCGGCCAGACTCCTGTGAAAGAGTTGTTTAACGATATTTCCGAAGGGGTTTATGCCCGTAATTGGTTGGGCGGCATGACCAATGGGGAAATGTTTACCTTTAGTGCAGGGGAAGCCTGGATGATCCGCAATGGTCAACTGGCTGAACCTGTCAGAGATGTCACTTTATCGGGCAATGTTTTTAAAACTCTAGCTAATATTGAGGCGATCGGTGATGATTTCCATTGGGACGAGTCGGGTGGTTGTGGAAAAGGTGGACAAAGCGGCCTAGCGGTAGGTTGCGGCGGCCCCAGTTTACGGATTAAAGAAGTCGTCATTGGAGGAGATTCGGATTAATGTCCCAGAGACAAGACCTTTAACTTGAGTAAATGTATTTTTTGCATTAAAATTAGTCGATATTTACAAGAAAAATAGCAAGTTGATAGCATTTTATGTTATTAAACTAAGTTATCCTTTGCTTAAAAGAATAATGACTGCTTAAAACAATCATGACTCAGACTGGTTTGAAACAATTAATTTAGGAAGGTTAAGCGGTAATGTTTAGTTTGTTCTTATTTCTGATTTATCTCGCGCTTGTTGGAATTGTTTTTTCGGCTAAAAATCAAAAATGGTGGATTAAGGTAGATACTAAAATTCCAGTTTGTACCTATTATTTTGGGCCGTTTGAATCAGTCGCAGAAGCAGAATCTAATCAGGTTGATTATCTGCAAGATTTACAACAAGAAGGGGCCGAAGGGATTAGTTATATCATTAAAAAATGTTGTCCCAAACAATTAACGATCACCGAAGATGATTTCAATCTCTAAAATTTTTGATGGGCATCTTGGGTGTCCACAGGCTAGAAGCCTGTTCTACGATCTAACAATTAATTAGGGCTTGCCGAATAAAGCTGAAAGCGTTATCGAAAAAGGGCTGAGG